>Ga0265294_10000211_pt1 | contig 73925 bp, 74 predicted proteins | sample MunlanPumphouse3_FD_192504 | JGI IMG/M metagenome (GOLD analysis project Ga0265294, IMG submission 192504) | Groundwater microbial communities from a municipal landfill in Southern Ontario, Canada - Pumphouse #3 | ecosystem: Environmental > Aquatic > Deep subsurface > Groundwater | place...
AGGCCTGGGCGAGTTCCGGCGTGATCAGCGGCAGGCTCATCGAATATACATCGGAAGATTGGATATCAGGTTCCTGGTGAAAGTCAGGAGCAGATTCAGCATCCACGGCAGGGCCACCAGCAGGGCAAGCATGACCGCCAGAATCTTGGGCACGAACACCAGGGTCATTTCCTGAATCTGGGTGACGGCCTGAAAAATGCTGACCGCGATGCCGACCGCCAACCCCACAAGCAGCGCCGGCGCGGATATCAGCAGCGTGACTTTCAGGGCCTGGCCCATGATTCCCATCACCATATCAACACTCATTGATTGTCTTTCCTCCTTGTCGGTTCAAGAGAAACTTTTGACCAGGGACTCGACGATCAGGTACCATCCGTCGACCAGCACAAAAAGCATGAGCTTGAAGGGCAGGCTTATCATGACGGGCGGCAGCATCATCATGCCCATGGACAGCAGGATACTGGAAACCACCATGTCAATAATCAGAAAGGGCAGATAGATCATGAAGCCCATTTGAAACGCCGTCTTGAGTTCGCTGATGGCAAAGGCCGGAATGAGAGCGGACATGCTGACATCGTCCGGTTTTTCGGGCCGATCGGCTTTGGAAATCTTGACGAACAGGGAGATATCCCTCTCGCGGGTCTGTTTGAGCATGAATCCCCGGATCGGACCGACCGCCTTCTCCAGGGCCTGCTCGCCGCTGATCCGGTCCTCATAGTAGGGGGTCAGGGCATCGGTGTGCACCTTCTGCCAAGTGGGCATCATCACGAAGAAAGTCAGAAAAAGAGACAGACCGATAATGATCTGATTCGGGGGCATCTGCTGCGTGCCGATGGCCTGGCGGACCAGGGACAGCACCACCACGATCCGCGTAAACGAGGTAAGCATCAGCAGAATCGCCGGCGCCAGGGACAGAACTGTCAGGACGAAAAGCAGCTGGACGGCGGCGGAAACGTTTCCCGTATCGTCGGCGCCTCCGATGGTCACGCTCATGCCGGGGAAAGCCATTGTTTGCGCATCCGCCCGGGATGCGATCAAAATCCCGGCAACCGTCGCCAGAATGGCGCCCCGGATCAACAGGTTAATACCGGACAGCGGTCTCATGGCTTCCGCTCATGGGTCTGCGTAGAACGATCATCATTCAGACCGCCTTGAGAACCCCTGAAAAGATCCATTATGCCGGCAAATTTCTTTTCACCTTGCCCCGGAATTCTGCCCGCCATTCCGGACTCCGGAAAGGAAGCCAGCAAGGACATCTGATGGTTGGAAATCCCGATCGCCAGAACCTGATCGAGCACATGCACCAGCACGATGACGTTTTTCGGGCCCAGATACCGACTGGCCAGAATCCGCATCAGCGACCCGTCGTCGATCGCGCCCATCCGGCGTCCTGAAACCCTTCGAAACAGATACAGGATGCCGGCCATCGCCCCGAGTACAATGACCAGAGCGGAAACCATCTTTACAAATGAAGGGAAAAGCTCCATTTCCATTCGACTGTCTCCGGTTAACGCAGCTTGTTGACCCGTTCGGCGGGAGAAACGATATCCGTGAGCCGGATGCCGAATTTTTCATTGATCACCACCACCTCGCCCCGGGCGATGAGACGCTGATTGATGTAGATATCCATGGGCTCGCCGGCCAGCTTGCTCAGTTCGATCACACTGCCCTGGCCCAGCTGAAGCAGCTCGCTGATCAGCATCCGGCTCCGGCCCAGCTCAACGGTCAACGTCAGGGGAATATCCAGAATGAAATCCAGCCCCATGTCAGGCCCGGGCTTGGCAGCATTGGCAATTTCCGTAAATTTTGCCTCGCTGATCTCGGTTTTCGGAACCTGGGTTCTGGACAGTTCCATCTCCTCCTTCACATCGTCCCAGCCGATGTTTTCCTCATCCGCCGTTCCGGCGTCGTTTTCCGCCGGCCCGGACGATTCTATGCCCTTGAGAAGCTCATCCACCTCACTCTGTTTCATAATCCTGCACCTCTTGTCCCTGGATGATTTCGGAAATCTGAACCGCCTGATTCCCCTTGTAGATTCCCAAATATCCTTTATATTTTATGACGCCTTCAACAGCGACTTTGACCGGATCAGTGGAATACTGCTCCAGTTGAATGACGTCGCCGGCCTTCAGGTTGACAACGTCCCCGGTCTTCAGTTGGGCATGGCCCAATTCAACGGACAGATTGATCTGGGATTTCGTCAGATTCATTTTAAACCGTTTCATCCACGCCTTGTCGACCTCGATCTGCTCGCTCTGGAAACCGGCCTGAAGCTTTTCCCGGATGGGTTCCAGAGCCGAATACGGAATGCACATCGTCATCATTCCGGAGGTATATTCCACCTCGATTTCAAAGTTGATCACCACCACCACATCGGTGGGCGGAACGATCTGGGCAAACTGGGGGTTGACCTCGGACCTTTGATAGACGGCCTTGATCTCCAGCAGGGGTTTCCAGGCTCTTTCCAGATCCGAAAGTGCGCTGATCACCACTCTTTTGATCAGATTGTTTTCAATGGCCGTAAATTCGCGGCCTTCCACCTTGAAGGCCTCCTTTCCGGAACCGCCGAAGAGGATGTCGACCAGGGCGAAAATAATCTTGGATTCCACGACAAAGATCGCATTTCCCCGCATGGGCTCGAGTTTGAGCAGATGCATGCTCGTCGGTACGGGAAGCGTTTTGAGAAACTCTCCGAACTTGATCATATCCGTGGAAATAGCGCTGACCGTAGCCACCTTTCGCAGCAGGGCCGACAGGGTGGTGCGAAACATCCGGGCAAACTTCTCGTTGGTCATCTCCAGGGTCGGCATCCGTCCGCGGATGATCCGGTCCTGGCTGGTCAGATCATAGGCGACCACCCCGGAGGCATCTTGAATGATCTCCGGCTCGGTTTCGATTTCCCCGCCTGAAATCCCCCTCAGGAGGGCATCCACTTCTTCCTGGGATAAAATGTTCGACATTGGCGTGCGATCCTGATGTCATCGCCGTCTCAAAACCGGCGGACCGTTCTGCATGCATTCATGATCCTATTGAATGACAAACTCCGTAAAATAAACCTTGAGAATCTCGCCATCCGTCAGATAGCTGTTCAGCCGCATGGCGATCTCTTCCCGAAGGCGCTGCTTGCCGCTGACATCCATCAAATCCTTGTAGCTTTTTGAGGAAAGCAGATCCAGAATGTTGTCCCTGAGTTTGGGCTTCATAAGGTCGAGCGTGCCGGTGGTATCGGCACTCGAGGCTTCCAGCTGGATTACCGCCTTGAGGTATCGCTCACCGTTATTTCCCATCAGGTTGACCACAAAAGGATCCATCGGCCATAGAACGGGCGCGATGGGGGATTCGGGTGTTTTTTCGGCTCCGGAATGGGCCGCGCCGCTTTTTTTGAAATAATACTTGCCGCCGAAAAATCCGCCTGCCAGCAAGGCTGAGGACAAAAGTGCGATCGCGATCAGCTTTACAATGGATTTCTTCTTTTTGGGGGCCGGTTCCTGGGATTGCTCTTTTTTTTCTTCTGCCATGGATTCTTCTCCGTTCAAGGACCTGGTACTGTTTCACCGCCGGCCGGGTCGGACAACGGCTGAATTTTGTGAGAAAGCAGTAAGATCTCCACTCTGCGGTTCAGGGCGCGTTTCGATTCGTCGGAATGGGGAGCCGCCGGTTTACAGTCCGCATACCCGGCTGCCGAAAGACGTTCGGGCGCCACGCCGCCGTCCATCAGATATTTTACGACATTGACCGCCCGTGCCGTGGAAAGCTCCCAGTTGGACGGATAGCGGGAACGGATGGGCCGGTCGTCCGTGTGGCCTTCCACGCGGATATCTCCATCCGTGGATTTGAAAATGCCGCGGATCGCCTCAAGGGTCAAAGGATCATTCACCGCGAGTTCGGCGGATCCGGGCTCAAACATCAGCGCGTCGTCCAGAATCACGGACAGTCTTCCGTCGACCATTCGGGCCGATACGCCCGGAAGCCGGTTAAAAGCGCCGATCAACTCAAGTTCCGCTGTTTTTCCGGGCCGCGGTTTCGAACCGTTCAGCGCATCGTGCCTCCGTTGCCGTTCAATGTCCGGATCCGCGATCGACGATAAAATGGGTTCGAAAACCACGCGCACCGCCTCCCGCGTCTGAAGCGTCGCGCCGAAAGCATCGGCCGCAGCGTTGGAGGCCTGCCGAACGCGATTCATGTCCAGGCTGGACATGGACAGAATGAGCACAAAAAAAGTCAGCACCAGCGTCATCATATCGTTGAAAGTCAGCAGCCATCTGTGATGATGCATTTCACTTCCGCGGCTCATCGGCTCCGTCCTTTTTGTCTGAAGCAGGCCCCTTTGAATCGATTCCGAAATGAATTTCCACGCGCCGGTTCGCAGCACGGCCGTCGACTGCGGCATTGTCGGCGACCGGCCGATAAGGGCCGAAACCCACGGCCGTCAGGCGATGGGCATCCAGTCCGGCCTTTTCAAGAAAATAACGCAGCACATTGACCGCCCTTGCGGTGGAGAGCTCCCAGTTGGATGCGAACAAATCGGTATGAATGGGAACCGAATCGGTATGGCCCTGCACCTCCACGGTGAAAGCCCATTTTTTGGCCATTGCCCCGACGGCATTCAGATAAGGATGCATATCCGGATGGATCCAGGCCTGACCCGGGTCAAACAGAATCCCGCTTTGCATAACCGCCTTAAATCCGCCGGCAGTCCGGATCAGCTGAACTTCCCGGTCCACACCGTGCCGTCTGGACAGCCGGCGCATATCCTCCATGGCGCTGGAAATCAGAGCCCCCTTGCCGCCGGCGCCGGATTCAAATCCGCTTTTCAGAACCGCCATCTTTTCGGCATCGGACCGGGAATAGGCCGCCAGCATGGCGAACAGCGACACGAGAATCAACGCCATGGACGCGTAAACCATCTCCCACTGGGACGATGCCGATATGCGATCCGTTTCTTGTTTCATTCAAAACACCGATTGTCTCTGACTGGGCGGAACAAACGAATGCAGTTTCTGCTCCACCACCCGGGGGTTGTCGCCCGCCTGAATGGACAGAATCCCGTCAATCATCAATTTTTTGATCATCACTTCGCAATCGCTTCGGTTTCTCAGTTTTCCGGCAATGGGCAGAAAAACGAGATTCGCCAGAATAACGCCATAAAATGTCGTCACGAGCGCAATGGCCATGGACGGACCGATGGCGCGCGGGTCATCGATCTGCATGAGCATCTGCACCAGTCCGATCAGCGTTCCGATCATGCCCATGGCCGGAGCGAAGCTCCCCATGGTCGCAAAGATCTCGGCGCCAAGACGGTGGCGACGTTCCAGGCAGTCTATCTCGGTTTCCAGAATGCCGGAAACGGCGCCGGGTTCCATGCCGTCGACCATCAACTCCACGGCCTTGCTGAGAAAAGAATCCTGAATGCCCGGCATCTCGTCCTGAAGGGCCAGGATTCCTTTTCGTCTGGAGAATCGGGACAATTCCACGAGTTTTCGAATCACATCGGCAACTTTCTGTTCCCGCTGGAAAAACACCTGCTTGGCTACCTTGACGACGCCGAAAATATCGGAGATCGGATAATTGATCAGCGTTGCGCCCAGAGTTCCTCCCAAAACGATCATCATGGCGGGCCCGTTGATGAACCAGGAAAGCCCGCCCCCTGAAGCCATGGCCGCGATGACCAGACTGAACCCCCCCAATATGCCGATGATGGTTGCCAGATCCACGAAATCGTCGCTTTTGAGTTTGTTGATTCCAAAAAGGCACTCCGACAGGAGTTGCACACAATGCCAACATATGCAGCAAATAGCATACCAATCCATCCGCCGTTTCGGTCAGGATTATATCTTATGATTTTAAGTGGTTATAAATATAGGTAAAAATATTGCCGCGAAATCGGCCGGTCGGAAGATTTTTTTGACAAAAAGCCAATAATTTGACGATCCAATCCGGGAATCCCATCAAAATCAAAATGGCGCATTTCAGGAATGCGGCAACCGGCAAACTCCGTCAGATACTGTCGTCGATGCGCAAAGAACGCTTAAAAGGCGGGGATTTTATTGGGCGGGGTTTGAAACCCCGCCCCTGAATTGCCTATCGTTTGATATTCATCAGTTCGGTGAGCATCTCGTCAGCCGTGGTGATCACGCGGGAGTTGGCCTGATAGGCGCGCTGGGCGCTGATCATCTTGATGAACTCCCGGGCCATGTCCGTATTCGAAACTTCCAGGGCATTGGACTGCAGAGAGCCGAGTCCGCTGCCGCCGGGCTCGGACAGGATCGGGCTGCCGGATGCCGAGGTTTCCACAAAATAGCTGCCCTCTTTCTGCAATCCGGTGGGATCGATAAAATCCGCCAGAAGAATCTGCGCCATGTTCCGGGATTCTCCATTGGTAAAATATCCGAAAACCGTGCCGTCTCCGGAGATATTCAGGGAATCGAGACTTCCGGGAGGGTATCCGTCATTGCTCGCGTAATTGACCCGCGAGGACATCGCGTAGGCTGTGATGGCGGGCGCATTGTCCGTCAGATTCCAGGTCAGGGAGGCCAGGGGGCTGCCGGCGTCGGCGAAACTGAAGACCGCATCCAGAGGCAGATCATCAGGATCCGCTGAATCCCCGTTTACAAGCTGGCCGTCTGCCGTAAAAACCAGGCTGTCCAGACTCGAAGCATCCAGAACGGCCGGATAGATGGTCCCGTCCGCAGCTTCCAGCTCCGCGGAAATGTCCCAGGTATCCAAATCCGTTTTTTCAAAAGTAATATTCAGACTCGCGCTGGAACCGGAAGGGCCGTACACGGTCTGAGTGGTGCTGAAGATTTCCCCGACTTCGGTATCCGCATTGAGGTTCATTCCCAGACTGAAGGACGAGGTGGCTTTTGGCTGGGAACTCGTGTCCAGCAGGTTGATGTCGCCGACACCCGGAAGCCGGTTGCCGGCGCTGTCGTACATCAGCCCCTGCACACGGTATCCGCTCATATCGGAGAGGTATCCGTCCTTATTGAGGTTAAAGGCGCCGGCGCGGGTATAGTAAGCGGCGCCGTCATCGTCTTTCACGACGAAAAAACCCTGGCCGTCGATGGCCAGATCCGTGGAATTACTGGTGGTTTCAAAAGAACCCTGGGCAAACTGAGTGGTTATGGCGGCCACGCCGACCCCCTGCCCCACTTGCATATTATTACCGCTGGTGCCGGCGACGCTCCGGCTCAACAGACTGGCGAAACAAGTATCGCCGGCTTTGAAGCCGACGGTGTTGGCATTGGCCAGATTGTCGCCGATGACTTCCAGCTGCTTGGAGCTGGCGGTAAGGCCCGTGGTTCCGATCCATAATGCACTGGACATATGAATTGCCTCCTGTGGTTGCTTTATAATGGGATTGATTCGGCCTTGTTTTGAACAAAGGCTTATTGTCTGATTGCGTGAACGCTTTCCATCGAAATCTGTTGGCCGTTGACCGTCAGCCAGATGGCGTCGCCGGAAAACTCGATGCCGGTCACCGGTCCGGTCAGCATGGCTTGGACGTCAACGGGGCAGTCCTGCGCATCCAGCGCGGAAATCCGATAACTGTAAACCCCCGAGGCCGCATCGCCGGCATCCCAGACAAGCGTCTGAACTCCTTGATTCTGGGAACCCGGAGACAGGACAGCCACCTGTTGACCGGCTTCGTCAAAGATGCTGACCGAAATGGTTTGCGCATCAGCCGGCAATTCGTAACTGATCTCGGCCGAATCGCCCGCCAGGACAAAGTTGTTGCCGCCCTCTGCGACGACCTGTTTACCGATCAGGCTGACGGCCTGAGCGTTGTACATGCCCTGCTGATAAGCGCTCAACCCCTGCACGCCGGCGTTGACGTTATACAGCTGCTCCAGGCTGGAAAACTGGGCCAGCTGGGTTGTAAAATCCATGCTGTCCATGGGGTTGAGCGGATCCTGATTTTTCAGCTGGGCAACCAGCAATGCCAAGAATTCCTCACGCCCCATGCTTTGCGTCTGGGTTGAGGAACCCGTCGCAGCGGATTGGCTGGATACGGTCTGTACACCGAGCATGGCATCTCCTTTGAACCGAAACTTCAGGCAAATACGCTGATGCCTGAATCATCGGTTATTTGAATGGTTTTTCTTGAAATTTCCGGGCTGCTTTCGCCCCCAAGGCCCTGTCCGCTTTCCGAATCCCCCCTGCCGCCGCCCTGAAAAGCATTTTCTTTAAAAGACCGCGGGTCGGAGTCGGAAAAGCAAAGCACTTCATAGCTGTCCACCTGAATCCCCTGGGCCTGAAAGGCGCTTTTGATTCGATCCGCATGCGATTGAAGCGCCTGCTGGACCTCGGCCTCGGCCGTCACCATGATGACTTCCACCTTTTGACCCTGAAGTCGCACATCCATATCCACGGTTCCCAGATTCGGAGGATTCAACACCAGCTTGATACGTCCGTTGCCCTGGCTGAAAACCTGCTGCGAATTGGCCAGCACCTGATCGACGATCTGCTGGGAGCGAAGCAGGGAAAATTCCGGGTCCAGGGCCTGGGTCTGATTCCGGGCCGCCACGGAAAAAGGGTTTTCAGTGTTTGCCGCAGGAGTGGAAATCTTCCCGAAGGAGTCTTCCAAAGATTGCGCACCCTTTTGCGAAAGAGTCTCTTGCCGGTTCGTTGTCTCCTGCTCCAGAGCCATGGCCTGCAAAAGAAAACTGTCGGAGCCGCTCCGCCCTTCTTCGACGGCAATCTGAGAATCCGTGTTCAACGGGGTCTCAACAGCCAGTGCCTGCATATCGGAAAGCGCTGCACCTGGTTCATCGGACAAGTTGTCGCCATTTACTCCGGCCTGCTGGGTTCGAAGTCTTTGCAGTATTTGCCCGACCGCAAGATGCATTCCATGGGATTTGTCAAAACCGGACCAGTTCACTTCCGCGTCCTGAACCGTCTGAGCCCCGGAAACGCCCGGCTGCGGCCGCTCGCGGTTCAAAAAAGCGGCTTCGATATATTGACGGATCAATTCACGATCCCGGGTCTGCTTCAGGATATGTCCCAGAGCAAGTCCGGCCGCCGCATCTTCTTCGGAAACCTCAAGGTCCAAATCGTCCGTCGTTTCATCCGCCGAACCTTCGGCGGACGAGATCCCGGCCTCTGCTTCAGACACATCTTCGAATGCGGAATCGGCCTGAACGGCTGCTTCTGAATCTTCGGCAGCGGCATCGGCGGATGGATCTGAATCCTGAACGGCCCGGGCATTGTCAAAGATTTTTGCATAGCTTGCATTCCCACCCGATCCGGCGTCATTTGGGGCCTGACCGCGGGTTCCGGCGCAGGCCCTCTGCGCCTTGATCTCCCGGCCTGCAGCCATATTGGCGCTCATATTCATGACATTCATTTTATCCTCCTGTTTGCGCCCTTATTGAGCAAACCGTATGCCAAGAGGCATTATTATATTTTATTTAGTTATTTCGATATTTTATAAAAAAACAGCCCGCTTCGGCATCGAAATGCGCCGGAAAATATTGCCGGAACCGGCTGAGGAGCTGGAAAAAAATACCCGCCGGCGTTCTGCCGGCGGGTCGAAAAGCAGTAAAAAGGGGGAGTTTAGTTGACGTTCTGACTGCGGGTGATTTCTCGGGTGATCTCAACGGCTTTCTGCGGGCTGATGTATCCCCAGATCGCTCCGGCCTTATCACGCTTCATGTTCATGGAGATGCCCGCCGCCGTCCGTGTGTCAAGCTTTTCCAGCATGGAACCGGCCTTGGCCGGCGGCGTGGATTCATACACCTTGGCCAGCTTCTGGAATTCTTCGTTCTCGATGGCTTTTCGGCTTTCAATCAACACGGACAAACGTTTTTCGGCCGCTCCCAGAGCGTTCAGTTTTTCCTCGATCTGGCCCTGCAGAGAAACCAGACGTTCCTCTTTGGTCTTCAGAAATTCTTCCCTGGCATCAAGCGTTTTTTTCCGCTCGTCCAGAAGACTTTCAAAGTTCTTTTCATCCGGCAGCGAAAGGATATCCGCCCGCAAGACAGGCGGCGTCTTCGGAGATTCGGCTCTGGCCTGGGCTACGGAAAAAATCGATTCCGCATCCATATGGATCTCCTGATTCATCAGGCCCACCAGGGATATCTTGGCCGCAAACACCATCACCACCAGGAGTTGAAATCCCAATATGGCCTTCTTCATCGATCCCTCCTCAGATACCTGGATATCGCTGTTTCATCCATCTGCTTTTGTTCGGCTTTATTGCTTTCCGCGATGTATTCCTGCAATTTCCGGGCTTTTAAAGCTTCCATGACTTTTCGATCCTTAAGCGCGGCCAGCAGCGCTTCGCGCTTCAAAGACACCCTTTCGGTCGCCTGCCGCACCACGTGCTCCTGATCGGTCTGTCTGGTCTGCACCTGTCGAATGTAATTCATGAAGAGCGCGATTTCATCGGCCTTCAGCCCGTCTTTCCGCATGTCCCTGAGTTGCCCGATCAGGGAGACTTTGTGTTCCTGAATTCGGACAAGCTGCTGCTGTTCCTTTTCGAGATTCCGCTTTTCGTCGGAAAACTCCGTCAAAGCCTTTTCTTCGGCGGCTTTCCGGCAGTTCATCACCGATTCCAGTCGAAAAACAAACATCGTTTATCCCGTTTGCGCAAAAAGGGTCTGCATATCCCGCTTCGTCTGCTGAAAATCGATCTGTTCATCGATTCCCTGCCTGAGAAAGCCATTGACCGGGTGGATCATTCTGAGCGCATCATCGATTTCCGGGTTGCTCCCTTTAATATAGGCCCCGATATTGATCAGATCCTCGGCCTTTTTATAAGTGGATACGATTTTTTGAATTCTGGCGGCCATCTGCCGGTGCTCGTTATCCACCAGATCGACCATCACCCGGCTGATGCTCTGCAGAATATCGATGGCCGGATAATGATTCCTGCTGGCCAGATCTCTGGAAAGCGCGATATGACCATCGAGAATCGAGCGCGCAGCATCCGCCACCGGCTCGTTAAAATCATCGCCCTCCACCAGAATGGTATACAGGCCGGTGATGCTTCCGCCTTTTTCAAGGCTGCCGCTCCTTTCGAGCAATTTGGGAAGCAGACTGAAAACCGACGGGGTATAGCCCTTGGTCGTGGGGGGTTCTCCCACGGAAAGCCCGATTTCCCGCTGGGCCATGGCAAAGCGGGTCAATGAGTCCACCATGAGCAGCACGTCGGCGCCCTGATCCCGGAAATACTCGCCAATGGCGGTCGCCACATAGGCGGCCCGCATTCGAATCAGCGGATGCATGTCCGACGCGGCCACCACCACTACCGATCGCTTCAATCCTTCCTTTCCGAGATTCTTTTCAAGAAATTCACGAACCTCGCGGCCCCTTTCCCCGATCAGACCGATCACGTTGACATCGGCCCGGGTATGTTTGGCAATGGATCCGAGCAGAACGCTCTTGCCGACGCCGGAACCTGCGAAAATCCCCATCCGCTGCCCCTTTCCGCAGGTCAGAACCCCGTTGATCGCCCGGATGCCCAGATCCATGGGTTCCGAAATTCGACCGCGCTTCAGAGGATTGATCGGATCGGCATAAATCGGATATTCTTCGGCGCACTCCATAATCCCCCGGCTGTCGATGGGAGCGCCCAGCCCGTCGATCACCCGGCCCAGAAGCGCCGTTCCCACACGAATGCCCGCCTGCCGTCCCAGAGACATGATCCGGCAGCCGGGTCCCAACCCGTGCAGGCCTTCCAGAGGCATCAACAGCACCTTCCCGTTTTTAAAGCCGACCACCTCGGCATTGAAGGCCGTCTGCCCGCTGGCGGGATAGATGCTGCAGAGTTCGCCGATCGATGCGGCCGGTCCGTGACCCTCCACCACCAGGCCGACGATCTCGCTGACCTTTCCGTTGACCCGGATGGGATCCAGGCAGATCAGAGCCCGCCGGTATCTCTCAAAATCGATCTGCATGTTTAACCATCGCCCCGATCGGGATGAACCGCCGCCAGGGACGCGGCAAGTTCTTCGATCTGGCGGTCCAGCCGGGCATCCACCTCGCCGAACCGGGTTTCAATCACCGCACCGCCCTGTTGAATGCCGCCGTCTTCTTCAAAAACCACATTTTTAACGCCGTCGACGCTTTGCAGAAAATCCTCCTTGATCTCCATGATCTGACGGAAATCCGCGGGATTGAGACGAATCTTCATTCCGTCCCTGTCGGCCACATGCTTGATGGCCTGCCGGATCACGTCCAGAACAATGCCGGAATCGACGACCGCTTCCCGGTGAATGATCTTTTTGGCGATCGCCAGAACCAGATGAAGCATCTGAGTTTCGGCATGATCCAGGACCTGCTGTTCGAGAACGGACAACCGGGAAATCAGACCGGTCATGGTTTCCGTTGTATTGCGCAAAGCGACTTTCTGAAGTTCCCGGCCTTTTTGCATACCCGCCGAAAATCCTTGATCGTAAGACTGTTTTTTGATGGCTTCAATATCAGGAACAACCTGCGGCTTGCCGGCTTGTTCGCCCGGTTGCGGCGGATCTGCGGAAAACCTCGTTGCCGCGTTGACCATCTTCACGCTGTCGGATTTGATGACCCGGCTATACGAACTCATCCTCGCCGCCCCCTCTGGACAGGACGATCCGCCCTTCAGCTTCCAGTTTCTTGGTAACCTCAAGAATGACCCGCTGGCTGGCTTCCACCTCAGACAGGCGCACCGGGGGCATCAACTCAATATCTTCCTTCAAAATGTCGGCCCCGCGTTTGGACATGTTTTTGTAAATTTTCCCCCGCATTTCGGCATCCACCACCTTCAAAGACCGGGCCAGATCCTCGCTGCCGACTTCCCGCAGGACTTCCTGCAGGCTCTTGTCGTCGATCCTCAGAACATCTTCAAAGGTAAACATCAGATTGCGCAGCTGAACGGCCAGTTCCGGATCACCTTCTTCAAGCGCGGCCATAATGGCGCTTTCGCTGGATCTGCCGATCTTGTTGAGTATCTCGGCCATCACCTCCACGCCGCCGAGTTGCTGATCGCCGGTGATTCCGACCGTGATCTCGGTCTCCAGGGTCTTGGCCACCTCTTCGATCAGATCCTGCGGAACGCTCTTTAACGTCGACATCCTGCGCGCAATCTCGTACTGCATGGCCGGAGAAAAGCTTTCCAGCATCTCGGCGGCCTGATCCGCCTTTAAATGGGCCAGAATCAAGGCGATGGTCTGCGGATGCTCGGTCCGGGTAAAGTCCATCAACACCTTCGGGTCCACATCGCGCAGCTTTTCCAGAATCGGATTTTCGAAACTCCTCTGTGTCTGCACGTCGCTGAGGATCTCCCCGGCTTCCTTCTCGCCCAGCGCCTTCATCATGATGTTCTTTGACGCGTTGACGTCCACGGCGATGGTTCCGCCATTTGCAGCGGCCAGAGCGCAAAACTCCCTGGCGACCGAGTCCAGGGTTTCTCCGGGAATACAGGAAATCCGGCTCATACACTTGCCCAGACGCCGGATCTCGGAAGGCATCATGTTCCGCATGACCGCTGCGGCACTTTCTTCTTCCAGCGACAAAATCAAAATAGCGGCTTTTTCCTCATTTGTCATACGGCTGCTTTTTCCACCTGAGCGACAAAATGGTTCGGTTGGTCGGTTTCAAATCGGCATAAAGCTAATAATATTTCGATATATTTTTTATTTCAGCCAGTTACGCAACAATTCGGCAAATTTTTTGGAGTCCGCTGCAGCCAGCTGCCGGGTCAGTTCGATTTCATTCATGGGTCCCTGAGCGCGGCCGCCCGCAGGAAATTCAGCAAGTTGCGGCGCCGCAGGTTCTCCGGTCAACTGAGGATGTCGGATCTCGGAAGCCGCAACATTTGAAAGGCCATGAATCAGCGGCCGGACCACGAACAGAAAGACCAGGGCGGCAATTGCGAAAATCATGGCGAACTTGATCAGCGGCAGGAAAACGGCAAGCTTGTCTCTCCAGGTTTCACCGACAAATCCATCCTCTCCGTTCACCTTCTGAAACGGCATGCTCGTCACGGTGATCTGATCCCCGCGATCCGCATTGAAACCCGTGCTCTTCCGAACCAGATCTTCGATGGCGTCGAGTTCCTGCCTGGATCGCGGCTGGTAAGCCTCGGCACCTTCGGCGTTTTGGGCATACAGGCCGTCGACCAGCACGGCGATGCTCAGCGTCTGTATCTCGCCGACGGGAAGAACCGTCTTGTTGACCACCCGGTTAATTTCATAATTAACGATCTCGTTCGCCTTTTCATGTTCGGCGGTATTTTCCTCTCCGGTCGATATCCCTGCCGGAGCGACTGACAATGTCTTTTCCGTCTGGCGCTGCATGCTGCGAACCACGGGCTCCTCGGGATCATATTTTTCTTCCGTCTGCTCGGTCATGCGAAAGTCCAGTTCCGCGGACACCCTGACGACTGCCTTGCCGGCGCCCACCACATTTTCGAGCATGCTCTGAATCCGGGTGGCCAGGTCTTTTTCGATGCCGCGCTGATACTGGACCTGAGAGCCGGTCATCTTGGCCAGCCGGGTCTGTCCGACGCTGTCGGATAAAATATTGCCGCGGCTGTCCAGAAGCATGACATTTTCCGGATCCAGTCCTTCAACGCCGGCGGCAACCAGATGCGTAATGCCTTCAACCTGCGAAGGATTCAGGCTCTTTCCGGGCTTGAGCTTGACGGCAACCGATGCGGTGGGTTTTTTTTGTTCCTCTATAAAAAGGGATTCCTTGGGAATTACAATGTGAACCCGGCTCTGAAGAATTTCATCCAGCCCGTTGATGGTCCGGGCCAATTCCCCCTGAAGCGCGCGGCGGTAATTGAGCTGCTGCTGAAACTCGGTAGCGCCCAGGGTTTTTGAGTCGAAAATCTCAAAACCCACCCCGCCGCCCTGGGGAAGGCCCTCGGCAGCCAGTTCCAGACGCAGTTCGGACACCTTGTCCGAAGGAACCGATACGATATCGCCGGCAGCGGATATCTTACAGGGAATCTTTCTTTCCTTGATTTTGGTCAGAATCTGTGCGGCGTCTTCACTGGAAAGGTTCGAGAACAGGACCCGGAAATCGGCCTGACGGGTAAAATGAATCAAAGCGGCGATCGTCACCGCGGTCAGCACGGCGGTCACCGCAAGAGACAGTTTCCTTGCCGGCGTCAGCGACTCAAAAGCCTTCCACAGCGTTGCCACAAAATTCACGTCAAAACCCCTGTCTGATTTCGATGGGCCTGCTTATACCTGCATGCGCATCACTTCGTTGTAAGCTTCCAGAATCTTGTTTCTCACCTGCATCATGGCCCTGAAAGAGAGATCCGCCTTTTCCAGGGCGATCATGGCCTCATGAATGCTTCCGGCATTTTCAATCTGGACCTTGGCGATCGCCTCGTCCGCGTCGGCCTGCATATCATTGACACCCTTGAGCATGTCCTTGAGAACGGCGCCGAAGGATTTTTCTCCGGTCTGCTGAGGCGCCGCCGGCTTTTGAGCGGTCGCTGAAGGCGGTATCAGATCCCCGCGAATCAACATATCTGCCATACACCCGATCCTCCGCTTACCTGCTTTATGTGAAAACAATCCCGGGCGTTTTCATGCTCCGGTGTGCGCCCATGGAACTTATTATTTGCCGATCTCCAGGGCTTTGAGCGCCATGCTCTTGGTGGCGTCAAAAGCGGTCACGCACGCCTCGTAAGCGCGGCTGACGACGATCATGTCCGCCATTTCCCGGACCGTGTTGACATTGGGCATCTGAACATAGCCCTCCGGATCGGCATCCGGATGCGCCGGATCATGGACTTTTTTAAATTCCCCGCTGTCTTCGACGATTTTCGAAACCTTCACGCCGCGCACAGCATCGTCCAGCGCGCCGCCGAAGCCGGCCTTGACCGTCTCAGCCGCCAGAACAGCGATTTTCCGCCGATACGGTCCGCCTTCGACAGTCTGAGTGGTATGAACATTGGCCAGGTTGCCGGCCACCACATCCATCCGGATGCGCTGAACCGACAGGCCTGAAGAACAGACGTCAAATGATTTTGAAAAATCCATGCGTTACCGCCCTTTATTTTATTTAGCGTCCTGAAGCAGGTTGGAAATCTTTCGGAATTTCCGGGCCAGCATTTCTACCGTCATGTTGTACATCAGATGGTTTTCAGCCAGCCGGCCCATCTCGGTATCCACATCGGTCTTTTGCCTGGAACGCACGACCTCGAATTCTCCGAGTCCGGCATCCTGACGCGGCAGATGCCGGGGATCGGTTTTTGAAAGCGCCACCTGCCGGTTTCCGAATCCGGCCTGATCGAGCATCGAATCGAATTTCAGATCCGCAGGCCGATAATCCGGAGAATCGATATTGGCAACGTTGCTTGAGATCAGTTGATGACGCTGGTCTCGGTATTCGAGCAAATTGGCCAGCATATCGAAGGTTTTCCCGAACAAGGCTTTCATATCCCTTTTATCCTCCTGTACCTGTCGCTACTTATATGCAAAATATGTTCCAGTGCTATGCGTCCTGCGCATCCGCAGATTCCTGGTCGTCGTACTCGTTGAGCTTGTTTCTCATGGTACGCACGCTGATGCCCAGTATTTTCGAAGCCTGGGTTTTATTGCCATGGACCCGGCTCAGGGTTTCATAAATCAGGTTTTTTTCCATATCGTGCAATGTGGTTCCGGTTTCCGCCTGCCTCATCGCGATTCCCGGGTCGGCATTTTTTTCCGGCTGCGGATTCTCCAGAAACAGATGCCGGGCAAGAATCTCATTCTGATCGCAGATCAGAACCGCCCGTTCCATTGCATTTTCCAATTCCCGGACATTCCCCGGCCATGGGTATGCGGTCAGCGCCGCCAGCGCCTTTTCGGAAAGTCTCAGAGGCGGCTTCTCGTTGATCCGGCTGTATTTTTTGATAAAATATTCGGAAAGAAGAACGATATCCTCAATCCTGTCTCTGAGCGGTGGGATTTTGACAGGAATGACGTTGAGCCGGTAATACAGATCTCCCCGGAACGCCTTTTCGTCAATGGCCTTGGGCAGATCCACATTGGTGGTGGCAATGATGCGGACATCCACCGGCACGGGACTCTTACCGCCGAGACGATCCACCTCGGATTCCTGAATGACCCGGAGCAGCTTGGTCTGAAGCTGAATGTCCATCTCGCCCACCTCGTCGAGCAGCAGCGTTCCCCCGTCGGCCAGTTCGAACCTGCCCGGCTTGCTTTTCATCGCTCCGGTAAAGGCGCCCTTCTCGTAACCGAACATCTCGCTTTCCAGAAGATTGTGGGGAATGGCGGCGCAGTTCACCGCCACAAAGGGATTGTCTCTGCGGTTGCTGTGACGGTAAAGGAAGCGGGCAAAAAGTTCCTTGCCGGTTCCGCTTTCTCCCTGAATCAGCACGCTGGACTTGCTTTTGGCCACGGTTTTAAGCACATCCAGGATGGACAGAATCCGGCGGCTTCGGGTGATGATCTCAAAACCCGGTCCGACCCGTTTTTCCGAAGCTTCCGATTCGTCTCCGCGGTCTTTCGGCCGGGCATTCAGAACATTTTTAACCACGGACTCCAGATCGTCCAGAGAAAAGGGCTTCATGATGAAGTCCGCCGCGCCCTCTTTCATCGCCTCTACGGCGGTATTGACCGTTCCGTAGGCGGTAATCACGATGACCGGGGTCCGGAAGGAAATCCGTTTCACACCGCGCAATACATCCATTCCGCTCATTCGGGGCATGCGCATATCGGTAATGACCGCATCAAAGGCATGTTCGCGGAACCGGTTAAGACCGTCCGCTCCGTTTTCCGCGGTTTCCACCGCATACCCGCAGCTTTCCAGAGACTCTGACAGGGCCATTCGCATGGAAAGGTCATCATCCACGATCAACAGTTGTTTCATCTTGCCTCACCCCGGTCTTTCCCGAATGTCTGAGTTGCATTCCCGCTCAACGCATCGATCAGCGGCAGGAAAACACTGAAAACCGCCCCTCCCTGCACGCTGTTTTCAACATGAATGACGCCTTGATGCATATCGATGATATTGTGAGCGATCGCCAGGCCCAGCCCGGATCCCTTTTCCTTTGTGCCGAAAAAGGGATCAAAGATCCGGGTCAGGTTTTCTTTCGGAATCCCGCATCCGGTATCGGAAAAACGTATCTCCACGGCTGATGCCCCATTGCCGAGATACCCTTCGCGGCGATGGGTTTCAATCGTAAGGCGGCCGCCGTCGGGCATGGCCTGAAAAGCGTTGAGAATCAGATTGAGAAACACCTGCTTCAGCATTTCTGCGTCCGCATTCACATGCGGGCGGGTGATGTCGGCATAGGAGACGCTCAGTTCCATCAAATTGACGTCCGCGACCTGCCGGGAGAACGCCAGTATTTCTTCGAGAACGGCATGAATGTCGATCCTGTGCGGCATTGGATTCAAATTGCGGGTGAACATCAGCAGGTTGGAAATCTTGTTATCAACATTCTTGACCGACGCGATAATCCGGGCGCCGCGCTGTTTTTCCTTTTCATCTCCGGCATTTTTCAGAATCAGGGACGCAAAAAGTTCGATGCTGCCCAGAGGGTTTCGAATCTCATGGGCGATATTCGCGGCCATTTCCCCCATGGCCACCATCTTCTCGGATCTCTTGGCCATGTTTTCAAGCTTTTCCATTCGGGTAACATCTCTGAAGACATAAACCGTTCCGATCATCCGGCCGTTGCGGTCCTTGACCCAGGATCCCGACACTTCCAGAATATTTTCTCCGGATCGGAGCTTGCGCGCGACCGAGCCTTTGAAAAACTCAGGATCAAAAACCGGCGTCCATTGATCTTTCGGCGTTTCGGCAAACAGAGCGCTCATATGACAATCCGCGAGCGATTCATGCCGGATGCCGAATAATTCTTCCGCGCATCGGTTCGCGGTCCTGATGCGACCGTCAAGGTTCGCGACCACCACGCCGGAAGTCAGACTCTCCAGAATGTTCTCCAGATAGTTTTTCATATCTTCCTTATCCGCAATGGTCTTTTCCAGTTCGCGGTTTTTGGCCTCAAGCTCCTTATTGAGGCATTCGAACTTATACTCCAGACTTCCGTACGCCTCCTGAAGCCTGAGGGTCGCCTGGTTGAATTCTTCAAAAGACTTTTGCAGAAAATCAAGATCCATGATCGCAACCGATCGCATGTTGAAGATTATTTGAATCCGCCCGGTCTTTCATACCCTGATGTGCAGGCTCTGCCGCATCAAACGCACCGGACGGTGACGGTTATTCCAGATGCCGCTGGTTCGCCTCGCGCCAGTTGCTTTCTTCAATCCACCGCTGGGCGGCCTGAGCCCAGAATTCATCGGTCTGCCGAAGTTCAGCCAGTTTTTTTTCAGCGGCGAACCTGTCGTTCATCTGCAAGAGCCCGATGATCAACTGGTGCAGGGTCCATGCCCTGTCTTTGGCATCCGAATGCGTCAGCGCCTTTTCAAAAAACGCAATCCCTTCATCAAAGCGGTTCTGAAGATAGCAACACTGGCCAAGCCCCCCATACGCCTGAACCCATTGGCTGCGAGGCGTATCAACTTCCTTCAGGAGACGCTCTGCAACTTTTCGATACGCTTCGAAGGACGCATCGATTTTTCCGGCATGCCGCAACGAGGCGGCATACTGAAGACAGATCCGGTTTTCCGGATCTCTGTCTTCACCTTTTAAGGCCTCGCCATAGAAATTGGCCGCCTCGCCGTATCGTTTCAGGTCGAACAGAATATCGGCGGCAAGAACCTTTGCCCCACGCACCTGCCCGGCCGTCAGCCCTGCTGGATCGGCGATCAGTGCAAGAAGACCTTCTGATGCCTCCTGCTTGAGGCCTTCGGCGGCATCCGCCCGGGCCGCGCCCAGTGAAATTCGGCTGTTGCAGCTTGTGTTCCGGCAAATGCCCCGAAGTTCCGAGTAAACCGTTTTTGCAACCCGAGGCAGACCTGCGTTGATCAGGCTTTCCCCCAGCATCAGGCCGGCATCCACATCCTGTGCATCAAAGCGGATCAGGCCCCGGCCGTAGGTTTTGAAATAAAGGTCTGCAACGGCCAGATCCTTCCCCTCCTGAAAATGCAGCGGAACAAGCGACTGCGTAACTGTCTTCAGATGATGCCGGCTTTCCTCCTCATGCGGACCGGCTTCAAATCTTTCCAAAAGTTCGCTGTACGCGTCGACGCACTGCGCCAATTGTCCGGTCCTTCTCAGGGCATCGGCCTTTTTGGCCATCAGGACGGCGGTCTGCTCGCCAACCCCGCTTTTCGCGATCAGACGATCATAAGTGCCAACAGGATTCATGTAAACATCGGCGCCGGCAAATCCGAACACGCGCATCCCCGGATTGAACATCCCCATGTCGGCCAGAAGCCGGGTCGCCTGGTCCGCGGTTTCCGGATATGCATTCAGAACAAGACCGAACAGCGTAAAGGCGCCTTGCGGCCGGCCGGACTCCTGAAGAATCCTTCCCAGAGCGCAAAGGATATCGGGAATACGCGCATCGTCCGGATACATGCTTGCAACTAGAGAAAAAACATGGGCCGCATCGACGTACCGGCGGTTTTGATCGTGATGCGTCCCCATGTTCAACAGAAGCTCCAGATCGATATCCCCGTAGTCAGGCCACCGCTGCATGGCCTCCCGGTAGCGGTTTTCCGCGTTGACCGCCTGTCCGAGCCGATAGTAACTGTCGGCGATGAGAAACGCGGCCGTTTTGGCGTGAACATCGTCTGGATACAGACGCTGCCAGCGCTTCAGATGATCAACGGCCTGTTCAAACCGGCCGATTTTGTGAAGCATTTCACCGGCTTTGAAGCTTGCTTCGGCCGCATGGGCCGTATCCGGAAAGTCGGCGATCAAAAGCCGGTATGCCTCCAGGGCCTCATAATAAAATTTCAGGTTTTCAAAACTTTTGCCCATGCGGTAAAGTCCGTCGGCGTTTTCAGGTCGATCGGGGTATTCCAGCAGAATTTTTTTATACCGCTCGGTAGCGATCAGAAAATAGGAATTTCCCTGCTGTGGCGCCAGAAAATAATAGCAATCGGCCAGACAGCGGGAAATATGCTCGCTCAGATGACCGTTGCCGGCCGGATCGGATTCCATGGCGCTCAAAATTTCCAGCGCCCCTTGATAATTGGAACATTCAAACGCCTTAAGCGCCTCGTCAAACGAAGTATGTGCAGACGAACCGGAATCGCCGGCCGCCGGCCCGGAAAACGGGTATGTTTTCCGGGAATCCGCTTGATCGCCATTCGACATCTTTTCAGCGGACCCCTCATTGAGTTCGGCAGGGTCCGCGGCCGGCGGGTTCGTACTTCTTGAATCGCCGAGATCCGGCGGCGGCTGAGGCTGGGGCGAAATATTTTCCTGAATTCCGGAGTCCGGGAGCGCAGGTTCTGAAGCCGGAATCTGCTCCGGCTTCACAACGGCCTGGGAGTGAACCGGTTTGCTTTCACGTGAAGGAGCGTCAAATTTTTGAATCGAATAATAGGTCAGCGCCGCTTTGCTTTTCAGCTCCTCTCCGTGCTGATGGGCCTCAGACTTCCCTGCAAACCGGCCGATATAAACCCGGTACCAGGTTCCTTTTCCGGGCACCTCCGATTGACGATAAAACGCATCCTGCCCCATAGCCCGAAACCGGTTGACATCGGAAACGGCGCCGTTTTTACTCTGAAAAGAAGCCACATGAATCGTGTAAAACCGCTCCTGACCCGACGACAGCCCCAAGGCAGGAAAACAGATCCACGATGCGAGGACCAGCAGAATCCCACAGACGTTTATCAGCCATTTCCTTCGGTATTCAGACAAATTCAATTTTTTTCTCCGAACAGGGTCGCCGCTTGCGGCGGGATTGCATCTCATCAAAGCAATTTGCATACCATCGATACTATTTTGAATGGTTTCGAAATGATTGTTGCTCGACTCGACGTTTTACGGGCAGCCGAAATCCGGTTTCTGTCAGGCGGGCCGGTTGGCAGTCAACATATTGACGCAAAAAGCCGTCCATCCCCTTAGAAACAGACAGCCCGAAACCTTTTTCATGGCAAAAAGGGGTTGCCGAACCGCTGATTTGAGAAAATAGATTTTTTATGCGGCCATGGCATTTACCTTGCAGAGAATTTTAAAGGAAGGCGGAGGTCATGGCCTCCACATATTCAACGTACAGGCATCCATCAAATTCTCAGAAGCGGAGGAACGGTTCTTGAATTCAAATCCGGCAGGTTTTGTCAACAAACGCGGATACTCCAGGGTTGAGGCCTATATTCCACTGGGTGTACGCCGAATATCCGACGAGGAGCAGACCCGCCTGCGGTCAAGAATATCCGGGCAGACAATCCTGGGACGTTTTGCCGCACTGCCTGAAATAGACAATCAGATTTTGGCCGAATGGCTGCAGATGATCAACGCCAAGCTCGATGCCGTCATTCGCATGATGACCGTGCAGCGCGAGGGATTTGACACCCTTCCCTTCTGCCATGTGAATATCAGCGGGGGCGGCGTGCAGTTTCCCAGCAAAACGCTTTTTTCCGTCAACGATATTCTGGAATTGAAAATGATTCTGCCCATGCATCAGCCGTTAGCCCTGTATGTGTATGCAAAGGTGGTGAACGTCGATTCCAGGCAGGATGCTTCCATTCTGTCCGTCGAGTTCGTCATGATGGACGATATGATCCGCGACGAGCTGATCCGTTTCGTCTTTGAGCGGGAACGCGAAATCCTCAGAGAAAAAAGGGGGTAAACGGAGCCCATGTTTGCGCTCATCGGTATGGGAATCGTAACGGCTGCCGTCATCAGCGGTTATCTCATGGAACACGGCAACCTTTCCGTGCTGTTCCAGCCTGCGGAACTGGTAATTATCTTCGGAGCGGCCACCGGCGGATTTCTCGTCGCCACGCCCATGAAAACCGTAAAATTCGTCATATCCTCCGTGATGCGAATGCTCACCCACAGTTCGTTCGCCAAGCAGGATTACATGGACGTGTTGATGCTTTTAAACGGCGTCTTTTACAAGATCCGGCAGCAGGGCCTGGTGTCCGTTGAAACCGATGTGGACGAACCCGACCAAAGCCCGCTCTTTCAGAATTATCCCAAGGTATTGAAAAATCATCGGGCCATCGACCTGATTACCGACACAATCCGCACGGTCATGACCACCACCATCGCTCCGCATGAGCTGGAAGCCCTGATTGACAGCGAACTGGAAGCCCATCACGAAGAACTGCTGACACCGCCTTCGGCGGTCAATTTTGTGGCCGACTGCCTTCCGGGCTTGGGAATCGTTGCGGCCGTGCTCGGCGTCATCCTCACCATGGGCAAAATCAGCGAACCCCCGGAAGTTCTCGGGCACAGCATCGGCGCCGCCCTGGTGGGAACATTTCTGGGCGTGCTGGCCTGTTACGGGTTTGTCGGCCCGGTCGGCAAAAATCTTGAACACATGGCCGCGGAAGATCTTCAGTTTCTGACGGTCATCAAGATGGCCCTGCTGTCATTTATCGGCGGAGCGGCGCCCAAGGTGGCGGTGGAATTCGGGCGCCGGGTCATTCCGGCCGAAGTCAAACCCGCCTTCACGGAACTGGAACAGGCCCTCAGGACGACAAAAAGCTGATGGACGATCATTCCCAGCAAGCGGTCATCATCAAGAAAGTCAAAAAAGGCGGACACGGCGGACAACACGGCGGGTCATGGAAGGTGGCTTACGCGGACTTTGTAACCGCGCTGATGGCATTCTTTCTCCTCATGTGGCTGCTGACCATGACCTCGTCGGAGCAGAAAGCGCAGCTGTCGGACTACTTTCAAAATTTCAGCATCTTTGAAAGCTCCGGTGTTTCCTCCATGAAAAAACCCGCTGATATTTTTGACCAGCCCGTTGAGGGAGTGCGCATTCAGACACGAAATCCGGGGGAAACGGAAAGCGAAGGCATGAGCTCGGAAAAACTGGTCAAAAAGCTCAAGCGCGCCGTCGCGGAAAAGCTGGAAGCCATTCAGGATCAGATACTGATCGACATCGTTGAAGGCGGGGTAAGAGTGCAGATCGTGGACGCGGAAGGGCATATGATGTTTTCGCTGGGAAGCGCGGAACCCACCGAAGAGGCCAGGAAAATTCTTCAACTGGTCTCGGAAAACATCCAGGATCTGAACAACCGGATCGCCATTGAAGGACACACGGACGCCGCCCCATTTGCCGGCGGACAGATGACCAACTGGGAACTGTCCACAGCCCGGGCCTCGGCCGCACGACGGGAACTGGAAAGAAACGGACTGGTTTCGGGAAGGATCGCCCGCGTGGTCGGATACGCGGACCAGGAACTGTATGTTAAAACCAATCCCAAGGATCCCAGAAACCGTCGCATCAGCATCATCCTGATTCAGCCCAATGCGGAAACGCATTTAAAGTAAAAACCCGCATCAAGACGAAAATCACCCCAGGCAGACATCCACCACAAAAGACCCGTAATCCGTCTCAAAAGGAATAATAATGCTCGGACCGCCCATGACATGGCGGATCGTGTGATCTTTTCCGGCCACCACGGTGGGAATGGCGGCCACGACGTTAAAACCCTGTGATTCAAGACACTTCCGGGACACTCCGGAAACCATGTTGGTGATCTCTCCCACTGCATCCCGGACATCGGCGTTGACTTCCTGGATATCCTCTCCGAGCATGTTGGAAACAATCTTGATGATGCTGCCGGCTGAAAAACTCAGCGCCAGAGAACCCTTTGCATCGCCGGTAAGGCCGATGATCGCCGACACATCCCCCTGAGCCGCACTTTCCTTTTTCAGATAGGGTTTTCCGGGCCTCGGCTCGATGAACGCCATGGTTTTGAGTACATCGATCGTGCCGTCAATAAAAGCATTGATAAATCTGACATCCATAATGATCCCCGCAAGGCTGGTTAAATTTTTTCCATGATCTTCTGAATTTTTTCATTCAGGACCTCGGAGGTAAACGGCTTGACGATGTAATTGCTGACGCCGGCCTTGACTGCTGCCACAACGTTTTCCTGCAGCGCCTCAGCGGTCACCATCAAAAACGGCGTTTTGCTCAGATCGGCATCGGCGCGGACCGCTTTGAGCAGTTCCAGTCCGCTCATGTTGGGCATGTTCCAGTCGGATATGACAAAATCAACTTTCTGACCCTTTAAAACCTTCAATGCGGAAACCCCGTCCTCGGCTTCAACGATGTTTTCATAACCGGACTGTTTCAGAAGGTTTCGCAATACCTTACGCATGGTGCCAAAGTCATCCACCACCAAAATTTTAATATTCTTATCCATCCTTATCCCCCAAGCTGCATGTCGGATTCAAGAAACCTCTGACGGCGAGGTTATAAAATTTTATTGCCATATCATCCGCATCCGATGATTTTAAACATCCGCCTGTTTTTTCCGGTCCGTTCCGGAATCATCAAGTCTCGCTGAGGTCGAAAATCCCCTCGGGATCGAGAATCAAGCCAATCTGACCGTCTCCCATGATCGCGCCACCGGAAACCCCTCGAAGATTCTTCAGGCGTTCCCCGAGATTTTTAATCACCACCTCGGTTTTTCCGATAATCTCGTCGACCATCATGCATTTGGACTGACTTTCGCCATCCACCACCAGCACAATGGCTTCCCATGGAACCATCCGCTCCGGCCGGATGTTAAAAAGCTCGTACAATCGGACCAGCGGCATCAGGCGCCCCATGACATTGATGATCTCCCCTTTTCCGACGACATTGGCATAGGCGCTCTCCTGCGGCCGAAACGCCTGGCGTATGGCGGAGGTCGGCAGAATATATCTTTCCGGTCCGATCTTGACGATCATTCCGTCGATAATGGCCATGGTCAACGGAAAACTCGTCACCAGGGTGGTGCCTTTTCCCGGAGCGCTTTCGATCTCGATCTTGCCCCTTAATTTCTCAACGGCCTGCTTGACCACATCCATGCCCACGCCCCGACCGGATACATCGGTGATCTTCTCTGCCGTGGACAGACCGGGCAGAAGGATCAGCCGAAAAACATCCTGATCGGACATTCCCTCGTCATTTTCGATCAGACCGTTTTTAACGGCTTTTTTGAGTATTTTTGTCCGGTCCAACCCCTTCCCGTCATCAACGATCTCAATGACGACATTGCCTCCCCGGTGATAGGCTTTGAGCTGGATCAACCCCTTTTCCGGCTTGCCTTGTTTAATACGCTCCGCAGCGGGTTCGATTCCGTGATCCACGGAATTTCGAATCATATGCACCAGTGGATTATAGATTTCATCCACCATGTTTCGGTCGATTTCCGTATCCTCTCCTTCCATTTCCACGGCGATCTGCTTGCCTGTGCTTTTGGCAAGGTCTCTGACCAGACGCGACATTCTCTGAAAGGTCTGCTTGATGGGAACCATTCTCAGTCCGGTGGAAAGCCGCTGCAGGCCCGAGGTGATTCGGAAAAACTGGGCGATGTCCCGCGTCAGATTGCGGTCGACGGTCAGCTGATTCTTGATATCCTGCTGAATCATCGACTGGGTGATCACCAGTTCGCCCACCATATCGATCATATCGTCAAGTTTCTGAGTGTCCACCCGAATCGTCGAAGTGTCGGTAATCTGGGCTGTCTGCTTTCGAAGGGCCTGGGAAACCTGCCTGGGCGTAACCTTGCCCTCGCCGATCAGAGCCTCGCCCAGCTTTTTGGGAGGATCGCCCTTGGCGGCCTTCAAGCCTTCTTCAAGAATTTCGGGCGTAATCGCCCCTTCATCCATAAGAATTTCGCCAAGCTTCTTTCCGGTCTGCTGATCATTCTGACGCACCCTGTTAATACGCGCCATCAGGGCCTTGAGATCAAGATCCAGCGCCTGCGCCGGCAAACCGGCCAACCGGTCCTTCAACTGGCCGATCAACATCTTCAAGGCATCGGCGCCGTCCAGGACAGCGTCAATGACCGGCGGCGTGACCTGAAGCTGATCGTTCCGGGCGTCATCCAGCAGGTTTTCCAGATTATGCGCCAGATCGCGGATGGTTTCCAGATTCAGGAAGCTCGCAACCCCCTTCATCGAATGGAATGGTCGGAATATGGTATTGATATAGTCCTTATTGTCCGGCTCCTGCTCCAGGTTCAGGATATTGACTTCAATTTCTTCTATATATTCGAGGCCTTCTGAAATAAAATCTTTCAAGAGGGACTCATCCTGAATTTCGACCTCCTGCGGCGGCAAAACCGGTTGCTCCGGCTTTGCATCCACGCTCTGAAGCGCGTTCGGCTGGGGCTGATCCTCCGCCTGAGAGCCTTCAACGGGAATCGGCGCACCTGAAATCGCGGATGCCGCTTCCAGAAAATCCTGAATGCTTCCGGAATATGCACCGGAATTCTGAAAACTGTCGGCAATCCGCTGCATCAGGGAAATTCCGCTTTCGATCTGTTTAAACGCATCTTCCTTGGAATCGACGGCATCGAGAATAAATTTTTCCAGAATATGCGCCATGGCACGGGCCGTCTGAATCAGCAGAGGAATATCAAAGTCCTGCGCCTCCTGAATCACCTCGTCAAGCTGGTTGAGAAATTTTCCGGAAGTGGGAATATCCAGTTTCTGACCGTCGAGAAACAAAAAATCCGACGCCATTCCATTGAGTTTGTTGATCAAGGAATCATATTGCATGATTAAACCATCCTGACTATTTCGGATGCGATCTGGTTCAAAGGCACCACTCTGTCCGCCGCACCCATTTTTATAGCCTCTTTGGGCATGCCGAAAACCACGCAGGTCGCTTCATCCTGAGCGATGGTTCTCGCCCCCGTTTTCTTCATTTCCAGCAGTCCTTCTGCCCCATCGGCGCCCATTCCGGTCAGAATGACGCCGATCGCGTTGGCGCCGGCATTCTTTGCCGTGGATTTAAAAAGAATATCCACCGCCGGCCGCTGGTGGTGAACCATGGGCCCGGTTTTGATTTCAACGTAATACCGGGCGCCGCTTCTTCTTAATATCATGTGGAAATTTCCCGGAGCGATCAATGCCGAACCGATCGTAACCGAATCATTGTCCCTGGCTTCCTTGACAGTGATCTGGCAAAGCGAATTGAGCCGCTCGGCAAACGCCGTGGTGAAATTGGCGGGCATGTGCTGAACGACCACAATGCCCGGAGAGTTGGGCGGCATTCGGGTCAGAACCACTTTCAGCGCCTCGGTGCCGCCGGTTGAAGCGCCGATGGCGATCACCTGGTTGGTGGTCTGAGCCAGGGCCTTGATGGACTCGACCCGTCCGGTTTCGATGTCTTCCCGGACCGGAGTCCGATTGATTCTGGCCCGGGAAGCCCCCCGAATCTTTTCGGCCAGCTGGGCGCTCATATCCCCTACGGAATAGGCGCTTCCCGGCTTTGCAATGACATCGACCGCTCCCAGATCCATGGCCTCCAGCGTCAACTTGCCGCCCTTGGGGGTCAGAGAGCTGACGATAATGACCGGCATGGGATGAAACTTCATGAGTTTCTTCAAAAACGTCAGTCCGTCCATTCGGGGCATCTCGATATCCAGGGTAATCACGTCGGGCTGCAAAAAAACGATCTTGTCCCTGGCGGCAAAAGGATCCGGCGCCGTTCCGACCACCTGAATGTCGGGATATCGGGAAAGCTCCTCGCTGAACACCTTGCGAACGATTGCGGAATCATCAACAATCAGGACCTTGATCTGTTTCACAACGAATCCTCTCCATAGATATTCGAACCCGGCATTTGCATGGCGCTATCTCCCATCCTGAACATAAGGATACCAGTCTCCCTTGCGAAGGGTGTTGACCTTGTACACGATCGCCTCGTTTTTCAAGGTATTGTAGACGATCTTGCGCCCCATGGTTCCGCCCACGTCCTCGGATATGGTTCGAATCCGGTTTTTGTTTAAGACCGATCTGGCAACGGCTATGTTTTCCCGGGCAACTTTCATGCATGCAGCCGAATTGTCGGATGCGCCCCCAAAAATCTGTGCGTACATATCCTTGTTGCGGACTCCTTCCTGCTGAAGCATCCGGATCATGTGCTCAAGCGCGGCGTTGCCGTATTGAGATGTGGCTTTTTTAGGCGCCGAAAAGCACGGATACAAATAATTCGCCATACCGCCGCATTGATTTCTGCCGTCCCAGAAAGACACCGCCACGCAGGATCCCAGAACCGTGGATATTAGATGCGGCGTACGGGTTAAAAAAATATAGCCGGGCATCAAAAAATATTCAGCCAGCTGAATATCGCTTTCGCTCATTTCACGGCGTCTTCTTCCTGAAAAGTCAGAATACAGGAAAATCCCTCTCCATCCGACTCAAAAGCCGCGGCAACCGAGCAATCCGAATCCGGCGCTGACTGAATTTCTCCGGTCTTTTTTGCCATCTGAGGCAGGCCGAGATCAAAAACCTGACTGGTGTCAAACTTGCGCAGAAAATTGCCGCAGATCATATTGGCGGACTCCTTGAGGCAATCCTCCACAATGACCGGGGTGATTTCATCCGGTCCCATATTGAGCATATTCATCGCCATGGTTCGGGCAAAATTGTCGGGAAAGAAAAACCGCATCCGGCCGTTTCGAGGCCCCCTGAACGAAATCTGCGCAGTCATATCATAATGCCCGCCGATCTCGACCTGCTCCAGAAAAATGTAGAACATCTTTTCAAACACCTCAAAAATCGAGGCCACCCATATCTGCTTCGTCCTGTCCATAGGCTCCGTCTTTGCTCATCCCCAGAACCTCGTAAAGCGTGCTTCGAAGTTCTTCGGGTTGAAAGGGTTTTTTGATAAATCCTTTGGCGCCGTGGCTCAAAGCCTCCTGCATCCGCTCGTCACTGCCTTCGGTCGTAATAATAATTACCGGAATTTCCTTATACAGATCATCGGCCTGCATGGATCTGAGCAACTCCAGCCCGTTGACCTCGGGCATATTGATGTCGGATATGATCACATCCACCCAGTTTTCCTTGAGTATTTCCAGCGCTTCTCTTCCGTTGGATGCCTCATAGCAATGATCCATGTTAAAGCCTGAAATGGCCGCAATCTTCTTGATAACCGCCCGCATGGAACCGGAATCATCAACGATCATGATGTTGCAAGACATATAAACCTCTCGGGTTGCCGGTAATTTTATTCAATGTTTACAAGTCCTCTGGCGGCCTCTAACTGATCTGTCAACTCCACGATGCTTTCTTCGACATCCCGCATTCGAAGATTAAACTTCTCAATGACCTCGCCAAGTCCCCGGTAGGCCAGGCCGTCCTCTCCAACGCCGATTCCCGTCATCAGACAGATTTGATCGGAAAGATAAACCAGCCAGGGAATGGTTTTGTTTTCCTTTTCCATCAAATCGGGCCGGTGATGGAAAGCGATGGCCTCCTTGATGTCTTCCGGAAATTTCCAATGCTCGGCAATGCGCCGCCCCACCTCGGCATGGTTGATACCAATGATTTGTTCTTCGGCTTCCAGGAAAGAACACCCGTGATGGATCACCCGCTCCATGACTTTCTGAAAAGATGCGCCGACGAACTCCCCCATCACCAGCTTTCCGACATCGTGCAGCAAGGCTGCCGTGTATAATTGATGATTTCTGCGCCGATAGAGTTTCTGAAACAGAATTTGCGACATCAAAGCCGCGGCCACGGAATGCTCCCAGAGCTGCACGGCGGTCGGCACATATCCCTTGAGCGGTCCGTGGAAAAATTTTGAAATTCCCGCGGTTCGGACTGCGCGGATGATGTTTTCCTGTCCCAGATAGGTCACGGCGTCCATAATGGAGCGAATGGGCTGTCTGACGCCGAAATAAGCCGAGTTGCTCATCTTGAGGATCTGCGCCGCGATAGCCTGATCCAGTTCGATCACCCGAGCCAGCTGGGCGGCCGAATAGTCCCCGGCGCTGATCAGTTCTTCCACCTTTCTGACAGTCGCCGGAAAAGCCGGAATCCTTTCAATGGTTTGAAGGATTTTATCAAGCATCACAACTCCCTTGCCATGCCTTGAGCGCTCTTGACCGTACACCGGCCGTCGGCAATGCCAAGACTCACGGTGCGGTTGAAGTTTTGTCCCGTATCTTCACTGTCTATCAATACATTGTTCTTCCAGAATATTTTTCGAACCGCGGTAATATTTTTCTGTCCGATGCGAAAAAAATCGGTATCGTTCAGAATGCTGGCGCCCCCGGCGATTTTGACGATCATCCTCTTTTTTTCAGCGCCGAGCTGGTAGCAGGCTTTGAACAAAAGCGGAATGCCTGTGTCGGCAAACATGCACGGGTTTTCTCTGGCCTTGACTGCATCCAGCGAGGCATTCGGCAGCATGAAATGCAGCATGCCTCCCACCCGGGCATGGGGATCATATACGACAACCGCGATGCATGACCCCAGCGCGTAAGTAATCAGAACGTCCGAAGAATTCGGAGACGCCTTAAAGTCTGAAATGCCAACCACAATCGTCGCCATAAATCTATTTCCGATAAACGCTGGGCTCAATGTAATTGAAACGGTGGTTTAATCCTGTCAGGCTCTCCGAGTGCCCCACGAAAAAATATCCCCCATCCCGCAGGCAGTTGTAAAACCGGTTGACCAGGGCGCCCTGGGTCTGTTTATCGAAATATATCATGACGTTGCGACAGAAGATAACGTCAAAAATAAAATCACGCGACGGAGCTTCCATGAGATTGAAGCGCGAAAACCGGACCATGTCCTGTATCCCGCGTTTTACCCGGCAATATCCGGACCAGTTCCCTGTTCCTTTTTGAAAGTATCTTTTCACCAAAGCGGGGGGCACGTTCTCCAGCCGCTCGTTGGAATAAATTCCTTCCATCGCGGTTTTCAAAACGCGGGTGGATATATCCGTAGCCGCGATGCGGACATCCACGGCGCCTTCCGGAAAACATTCCCTGGCGGTGATGGCCAGAGTATAAGGCTCTTCTCCGGTGGAACACCCGGCGCTCCAGATTTTCAACTGCGAGGGCGGCTGGGCGCTTGTTTTGATGGTCGAAAAAATGCCGCTCAGCTTTTTGAAGTGTTTATCTTCTCTGAAAAAATAAGTCAGATTGGTTGAAATGGAGTCGATCATGCTGATCAGCTCCTCGGTGCCTTCCTCTGTGGTGACATATCGATAATAGTCGGCAAAAGAATTAAAATTCCCCTCTCTGAGCCGCTTGCTGAGCCTGGCCTTGACCAGTTCCTTTTTACCGGCGTGAAGGTTGATGCCGCATTGTTCATACACCAAATGACTGATCTTTTCATAGTCCCTGTCTCGAAGATCAACTGTCATATCCGCCCCTGAAGATTTTCCATGTCCAGCCACGCTGATAAAGGTCTGCGTCATAAAAATGGCAGCGCCGGAATAAACACGGAATGCCGGCGCCCGGTCCTCGGCGCCGCCATCCGATCCACCGGCCAGTCGGGTTTATGCCGCAAGGCTTTCGAGCTCTTCTTTGCTCAGCACCAGATCGATATCCAGCAGGATTTTAATCGCATTATTGATTTTAGCCATGCCCAGAATGTATTGGGTGTTCAGCTTTACCCCGAAGGTGGGGGTATCTTCGACGTCCGAGCTCTTGATGTTCAACACCTCGGAAACGGAATCCACCACAATTCCCATCATCACCGACGCAGCATCGCCGGTGGTCTCGACCACCACGATGCATGTCCGGTCGGTATAATCCATGGCTTCCATGTTGAATTTGCGCCTCAGATCCACCACCGGAATTACCTTGCCGCGCAGGTTGATAACGCCTTTGACAAAATCGGGCGTCTGGGGCACCGATGTGATCGGCATCATGCCGATAATTTCCTTGACCTTCAGAATGCTGATTCCATATTCTTCTTCGGCAAGAGAAAAGGTCAGGTATTTACCTTCTCGGGTCGCCTGTTTCTGCTTGACCTCAACCTGGGCATTTGCGGCATTTTGCGGCATAAATCTTTCCTCCTGTTGGCCACTTTCTAAAACATGCTGATTCCGGAATTTTTCGACATTCTGTCGCTCTTATTCCTTTATCGGTCAATATCCAACAATCACTTACCCCTTTTTTCACATATTTTCAGGCACATGGTTCAACTCCCAAACAACCGGCCATAAGACTTCCCATTCATCGCCGGACGGGTTTTGACTGGAAAATATGCAAACCATGTGCCTTGAATTTAAGATTCCAAAAAATATTCAGACCCATCATCATTCACTGCGGATATCGGCCTTGAACCATTTTATGGCCATAACGGTTCCTTGAAAAAATCCACCCGGACATCCGCCCGGGGCTACGTCATTTTTTTGACAAATCAGGGTTTTATTGATTGAACTTCCCGTAATTTTATCCTATACAGCAATACAATTTGAATAGTATTCATGTCGGATCGATTCAGAAGGAAATTTATGAAGGCTAAAATACTGATTGCAGAAGACAACGCGCTGAGCCGTGAAAACCTCAGCGAACTGCTGTCCAGCGCCGGATATGACGTCAAGGCTGTTGAGGATGGCCGGCAGGCCATGGATGCCTATGTGGAAGATGCATACGACATGGTGATTACGGATCTGAAAATGCCTCATGTGGACGGACTGACGCTGCTTAAATTCCTGAAGGAAATCAACCCGAATAATATTGTCATCATGGTCACCGGCTACGGAACCGTTGACACGGCGGTAAACGCCATGAAGCTGGGCGCTTTTGATTTCATCGTCAAACCCATCAAGGAAGACCTCGTGGAGTTGACCGTCAAACGGGCCATGGCCTACGCCCGCCTGAAAAAAGAAAACATCACCCTCAAGGATCATCTGAAGGAAAAATACGACTTCGGGAAAATGATCGGTTACAGCGAGCCGGTGAAACAGGTTTTTGACACCATCGAAAAGGTATCCCGATCCGACAGCACGGCGATCATATTCGGAGAAAGCGGGACCGGCAAGGAACTCGTCGCCAAGGCCATCCACTTCAACAGCGATCGCAAGAACAATCCCATGGTTCCCGTCAACTGCGGCGCCATTCCCGAAGATCTGCTGGAAAGCGAACTGTTCGGACATGAAAAAGGCGCTTTCACCGGCGCCATCCGCAATCGGCTGGGCCGTTTTGAACTCGCCCAGGGAGGAACGATTTTTCTGGATGAAATCGGCGATATGAGCCCCTCGCTTCAGGTCAAGCTTCTTCGCGTGCTTCAGGAAAAACAGTTCGAGCGCATCGGAGGCGTCAAAACCATTCATGCGGACGTCAGAATCATCGCAGCAACCAATCAGAATCTTGAAAAAGCCGTGGAAGAAAACCGCTTTAGAGAGGACCTGTACTATCGGATCAACGTAATTCCCATCAATCTGCCCCCCCTTCGAAAACGCGGCCCGGACATCGCTATTCTGGCCAACCATTTTTTAAGGAAATTCAGCCAGGCAAAAGGCAAGCAGATAACCAAAATCTCACCGGAGGTCGTCAACTGCTTTATGCGCTATTCATGGCCGGGAAACGTCAGAGAGCTTGAAAATCTTATTGAAATGCTGGTCGTCATGAAAGAGGGAACCGAAATCATTCTATCGGATATTCCCGAAAAAATCCGGCAGCATCAGAAGGAAGAAACATCCTTTCAAAGCGTTGCGTTCTCTGAGTACGGCATATCCCTGAACGACATGGTCTCCGATTTTGAAAGAAACCTGATTTTAAAAGCGCTTGAAACAAGCGGCGGCGTCAAGAACAAGGCAGCCAGGCTGCTGAATCTGAACCGGACCACTCTGGTCGAAAAACTCAAGCGTCTCAATATTTCAAGCAGCCCCCGAAGTGCGCGCAGAGCGAAGGACTGATACGGGGGTTCCACAGTTTGGGCCGGCAGGCGCTCGCCATATTTTTGACAATTCGGAACGCATCAGCGCGCAATACGCCTTATAGAATAACTCCCGGGCCCGAATACTTTGAGGAAAACGCCTCGTCGAATCCTTCCCGACACTGCCTGACGGCCAGGGGAAGGAATTCCAGAATATCCTGTGCCGTCATGCCGTCCGCGCCCTTTTCCACGGCTGCCAGATCCCCGGCAACGCCATGGATGAAAACGCCCTGACGAACGGCATCGGAAAGCGGCAGGCCCATCGTGAACATCGCGGCAATCGTTCCGGCAAGCACGTCGCCGGAACCCGCCGTAGCCATGCCGCTGTTTCCGCTCAGATTGATAAATACCCGCTGATCCGGAGTCCCGATCAGGGAATGCGCCCCCTTCAAAACGACAATCGCATTGAGCTTTTCCGCCGTCTCCTGCAGAATCCCCACCGGCCGGTCCGGAATGTGCGAAGCGGCAATACCGGTCAGCCGCGCCATCTCTCCCAGATGCGGCGTCAAAACGGTCTGCGCCTTTCTTTTGGAAACCACCTGCAGATGACTGCAAACCGCCGTAATTCCGTCCCCGTCCAGGAGGAGGGGCCGGGAAATTTCTGCTGCCAGACGGCGCGTCAGTTCTTGAGTCTCCAGATCCAGGGAAAGCCCCGGTCCCAGAACGACCATGTCCATCTTTTCGGCAATTTCCAGAAGCGCCGGCACATTTTCCAGCGAGATACTGCCTGAAGGGGTCTGTTTTTGGGGAATAAAGACAATCTCGCTGCCCTTGCTGGCGACAAAAGGGATCACGCCGGCCGGAGCAGCCAGGCGGGAGTATCCGCCGCCGGCTTTCAAGAACGAGAGGGCCGAAAAATACGGCGCGCCGTAATACCCGGACGCACCGGCAATAAACAGCACGTTTCCGAAGGTTCCCTTATGCCCCCAGGCATTTCGCGGTGGCAAAGCCAGCGGCGCGTTCAAGGCGGTCATCAGATCATCGGCGCCGTACAGCTGCCGGGGAAAAGAGATATGGGTTGCATACAGCTCTCCGCCATGGGCATATCCGGGATATAGAAGATTTCCCAGTTTGGGCAGCCCGAAGGTGACCGTATAATCGGCCTGAACGGCTGTACCCAGAACCTTCCCGGTATCTCCGCTCACTCCGGAAGCGATATCCAGGCTCAGCACCCTCCTGCCGCTGCCGTTGATCCGGTCGATCACCTCGGCATAGACCCCGGAAACCTCCCGGACCAGACCGGTTCCGAAAATTGCGTCCACAATTCCGTCGCATGAGGAGAGGTCGGATTCAACCTGATCCGCAGAGTCAACTTGCACAATCTCCAGAGGAATGCGGCGGATGATTTCCAGATTGGCTTTGGCGGCCCCCTGAAATTTATCAGGGTTCCCGATGATAAACACCCTGGCATGTCCGCCTCTGGAGTGTATTTTTCGCGCCACCACAAAGCCGTCTCCGCCGTTGTTGCCGATGCCGCAGAACACGGCAAACCGTTTTCCGCTGATGCCGATCTTTTCGCTGAGCACATGAAAAGCGGCAAGACCCGCATTTTCCATCAATACGGTCTCGACAATTCCGAATCGTTCCACTGCGGTTTGATCCATCCGCCTCATCTGTTCGACACTGCAAACCTTCATAATTTTCCTCATTGGATTTTTGCGAAGCAAATTATTCTGATCGGCATGTGCAAAATGCCGTCCACCCGAATCCGGCGCATTCTTCGGGTCAATTTTTAAGCAGGAAACCCCATCAACGACGAATTGATGAAATCTCAACTCCACAAAACCGGATCATCATCGAAATGATCAGCCACCGTGCGACCGATGGCATCCATTTTCGCCAGGTCTTCCGGCGCCAGCGTTATGTCCGCTGCGCAGGCGTTTTCCTCGGCCTGCACTCCGTCTCTTGCCCCCGCAATGGCGCAGGCGCCGGGTTGAGCGCACACCCAGGCCAGCGCCAGCTGCCCGACGCTGACGCCGTACTGCTGAGCCAGGGGCCTGAGCCGGCTCAAGGCATCCTGCACACGCCTGAAATGCTCCGGCTGCATCAGCCGGTTGCGGCGGCGATGATCTTTTTTGGCAAAACGATGGTCCGGACCGAACTTTCCGGTCAGCAACCCCTGGGCCATCGACGAATAGGCCAGTATGGAGATTCCTTTGCTTCTGCAAAAAGGGGCTGCATCCTTTTCAACATGCCGCCAGAACAAGGAATACGGAGGCTGAAGGCTTTCGATGGGGCCGAAGCAAAGGGCTTCCCGCAGCTGACTTTCCGAAAAATTGGAAACCCCGATGGCGCGGATCTTTCCTTGGCGTTTCAGATCGTTCATGGCCCGCATGGTTTCCTCGACAGGAACCGGCCGGCTTCCCCAGGACCCTGCCGGCCAGTGAATCTGATACAGATCGATATAATCTGTCTTCAAATTATTGAGAGACCGGTGACAGGCTTCCATTACCTGATCGAAGGCCAGATGATGGCAGTGGACCTTGGTGGCGATCACCAGTCTGGGCCGCAGATGTCCCACCGCGCGGGCGATCATCCGCTCGGAATGACCGTCTCCATAAGCTTCCGCCGTATCAATCGTCGTGACGCCGGCATCGACGGCCGCCTGAATCGCACGAAGGGTCTGCGAATCCTCGATTCCGGCCCACATGCTCTTCCCGGCCTGCCAGGTTCCCAGAATGACGGCTGAAATCTCGATACCGGTCTTGCCAAGCAAACAGTATTTCATAAGGTGTTTTTCTCCGGTTTTTTTGACAGTCGATTTTTCTTTCTAAGGCCTTCAGGCCTGCAAGGTCAAGCCAAAAGGATGCAATTCAAAGGCATCGGATGTTGAAATCTGTTGATTCATGTCGCTATAATAACGGCAACGGGTTAAAATCTGAAACTATAAAAAGGATCATGTCAATGGAACGGAAACCGATCATCGGCGTCATGGGCGGCGGAGAGGTCAGCAGCGATACGCTGAATCAGAGCTATCTTTTAGGAAGCCTCATCGCCGAACAGGGCTGGGTTCTGCTGAACGGCGGCAGGAATTCGGGCGTCATGGACGCTTCGGCCAGGGGCGCGCGAGACCACGACGGACTGACCATCGGCATTCTGCCGGATAACGACCGGAGCAGAGTGTCGGATCATATTCAGATTCCCATTGTCACCGGAATGGGAAGCGCCCGCAACGCCATCAATGTGCTCTCAAGCGATGTGGTGGTGGCCTGCCCCGGCGGGCCGGGCACCCTGTCTGAAATCGCCCTGGCCTTAAAAGCCGTCAAGCCCGTCATTCTGTTTCATTTCGACGCGGATGCCCTGCCGAACCGATTCGAGGAAACCGGGCTTGTGCATCGTGCGGAAACTGCCGGACAGGTTATTGAAATCATTAAAACAATCATGACAAAGTCTGTCTTTTGCCGATAATGCGGCTTGAAGGCTGTCAAGCGCTTCGCTATTCGTCTTGACGCCAGTTCCGCAGAATCGCCTCCGCCAGAACCAGATCCTCGGGAGTCGTGATTTTGATATTGAACCGACTCCCTGGAATCACCCTCACCGGCTTTCCCATGCGCTCCACCAGAAATGCGTCGTCCGTTCCCGTCACCCCGTCGGACCGGGCCTTTTCGTGGGCGGACCGGATCAGGCCGCAGCGAAAAACCTGAGGGGTCTGGGCCAGCCAGATCGGTTCCCGTGAAAGGGTCCGTACGATGCATCCGGATTCATCGATCTGTTTCAGCGTATCATGAGCGGGAATGCCGAGGATGCAGGCGCCGGTGGCTTCGGCCCCATGGATGCAAGCAATGATCTGAGCGGATCTGACAAAAGGCCTCACCCCGTCATGTATGGCTACAATGCCGTCATCCGCTCCGAGGGCCTTAAGCCCGTTATAGACCGAATCCTGGCGCCGCAGACCGCCGGCAACGCGAAGAACGGGTTTTTTAAGGCCAAGGGAAGATGAAAGGGAGGGACCGTAATCCTCAAGATCACCCTGAGGCATGACCCAGACCAGCCGATCGATGCGCGGGCAGGCATCGAACGCCTTGAGGGTATGCGCCACGATGGGCAATCCATCCAGAGGAATGTACTGTTTGAGGCGGGAATCCTTCATTCGGACTCCGCTGCCGCCGGCAACGATCAGAGCTGTAATCATAAAAAGTCATTTGAACGCATGATGCGAAGACGCCGATGAGAAAACGGCCCAATCCGGTCAGCGCAGGTAGCTAAGTTCCTGGGGCAGCGGGACGCCCTTTCCCATGGTGTCTTCTCCATAATTGACCCGGGCCAGAATCTGAAGGTCGCTCAATGCCCGGGCATCACCCTCGAAAACCACCTCGGTAATTTTTTCCTTCTGAATCTTGCCTCCGGCCCATTGAATATCCAGCACGCTTCCGGCATCAAACCGGTCAGGCCCGATGCAAAGCTCCACCTGACCGCCGTAATGCTGGACAATCTTGGCAACCAGCAGACTCGGGCGACAATGAAACCCCAGATTCATGGGAATTCCAACCCGAAGGCTTCGGCGTTCGATGTTTTCGTTCAGCACGTTGCGGGCCAGCTCATTGCCGGTTGCCAAAAAATAACAGACAAAATACAGTCCGTAATTCACGGTAAGATCCATCAGTTTTTTCGGATCGATCAGGGCGGACAGCTTTTGCTGAACCTCCTTATAAATATTCTTATATCCGGCTTCATGCAGATGTCTTTCATAAAAATGCAGCATCCTGCCAATCATCTGCAGAAGGTGGAAAATCAACGAAATATTGCTTCTGAGCTGCTTGAGCCTGCGGTTTCCGAAACGGGACCCGCCGTAAATGACATAGGTATCAAAAGAAGACTGGAGATTATGCACCATCACCTCGTAGCGCATGATCTCCACCTCATTGATTTTTTCCGGCACCAGGGCCTTCATTTCCGCCTCATCAAAAGGACGGTACAGCCCCAGCTGTTCGAAGCTTCTTGAGATGCTCAAAAATTCACTGGCGACTTTAACGATGTGCTTTTTCTGCTGATCCCGGTCCTCGTCATCAATGTCGGATTCCAGTATCTCATCGGTTCTGACGCTTGGGAAATCCAGAGGGGTAAAATTTTCCGCGGGAAAAGGGATTCCAAGGCGCCGGGCTTCGTCAAGAATCACCGGCGCCATGTTGATCAGACACTGGGTCAGAAAGCCGATGTTGGCTTCCCCCTGTTGCTCGAATTCATCGTCCTCGGGCAAATCATAAGCCATAAGGCGGTTGGCGATATGTCGCTGGGAATAGCCGGCGATGCTCAAATGCCGGACCGCTGCGCTCAGTTCCCGGTAAAAATACCAGTTTTTATTGTTTTTGGCGCCGTGATAGTCCAGAAAATCTTCCAGAAGCTGAGAAGAAGCGATCAGCGTGGAATAAAGTTTCTTGGTAAAATACCGGGAAGAGCGATCAATGCGGCAAAGATAGCTGCAGCATTTGAGATAATCATGGGAAAAAATTCTCAGATTCTCAAAAAAAGCACCGTCATGCATCGCTCCGGTCATCTCCCGCGCCTAAACAATCGACTCCTGAGTTTTTAAAATCGCCTGATCGAGCTTTTCCCGCAGATTTGCAGGCAATCCTTCGATATCCACATTTAAAAACCCGCGCACAATAGTCGAAACTGCGGACTCCTCGTCCAGCCCCCGGGCCATCAGGTATTCGATCTCGTCCCGGTTGATTCGACCGACCGCGGCCTCGTGAGACATTTCGACATCCGGAACATGGCCTTCCAGCTCCGGAATGGCCTTCATTAAGCCATCGTTGAGAATCAAGCCCTTGCACTCCAGATGCGCCTTGATGCCGGCCACCTTGCCGACCAGGTCGCCGCGGGCGATGATCGTGCCTCCGGAGGTAACGGACCTGGAAATGATTTCGGCCCGGGTTTCGGGCGCGTTGAGCACCACCCGCGATCCCACGTCCAGATGGGCGCCCTTTCCGGCTACCAGCACACTGTTGTATCTGGCCACAGCGCCCCGGCCGTCCAGATAGGTGGTGGGATACATCTGCAAGGAACCCACCGGTCCGAGGGAAATATAATTGGATATGATCACGCCGCCCTCTTCGACATGGGTGACGGTCCTGGGGCGCACATTGACCTTCTCTCCCCAGTCATGAATCATGGTGAAGATCAGTTTGGCGCCCTTTTGCACGTAGAATTCGGAAATCCCCACATGCAGACCGGAAACCAGATGCGGCGACGTGGCGCAGCCGGTGATGATGTGCAGTGTGGATCCGGGCTCGGCAATAACGACATTGTGAACGGACTGGGCAAACCCTTCCTTGGCGATATACAGACAGGCCTGAACCGGAGCTTCGACGACCACGCCGGCACGGGAGCGAATAAAGTAGCCTTCATGGGCGGACCTGGCCGCCAGCGTGGTAAATTTATCAACCTCGGGAGAAACACTTTTCCACATATAATCGGAGAGCCATTCGTATTTCTCCCGCGCCTGGGAGATTCCCATGACCTCCACGCCCTCCGTGCAGCTCTGGCAATGAATGACCGATTTATCCATCTGTATGAAGGTACCGGATCGTCCGCTTTTCCGGGTATCCACACCGACATCCAGAAACTGTCTGGCGTCGGTTTCATCTATCGCCGTCAATTCCTCAACGTACTGATGGTTTTCGGCATCCGTCTGATAGTTTTCCAGATTGACGTCCTTGGTCCGATCTATATCGTGCATTTGACACACTCCTCATACCCGTATTCTCGAATCCACTTCAGAATCTCTCTGGCATTTCGAGAACAGCGCACCCTGCCGTTATACAGTACATGGCCCTTGTCCGCGGTAATATAGTCCAGAATATGGCCGGTATGGGTAATCACCAGAGCCGATTTGGCTCTGCTGGCGATCACATCCTTGTGGGGCAGCACGGTCGGCTCGCTCAGCCCTCTTCCCAGCAGGGTATTGATGGTCTCTCCCAAGAGCACGATGCTTTCCAGATCCACCCCGGACTCGGGCTCATCGAGCAGAACGAGATCGGGCTGTTGCGCCATCAGCTGGAGCAATTCGGAACGCTTGATTTCACCGCCGGAAAAATTATGGTTCACATCGCGATCCAAAAAGTTCTTGAAATTCAATTTCTCGGAAAGTTTTTCAACATCGATCTCGCGGCCTTTGGCGCAGATTTCAACGATCGATCGGGTTTTCAGGCCGTTGATGGTGGGCGGACGCTGAAAGGAAATCCCCACTCCCAGACGTGCGCGTTCGTATATGGGCATCCGGGTAATATCCTCGCCCTTGAATACTATGCGACCCCGGGTGACGACATACCCTCCAAATCCCATGACCGTCATCAGGAGGGAGGTCTTTCCACTTCCGTTGGGCCCAAACAGAATATGGGTTTCTCCCTTCGGAATCTGCATATTGACGTTTTTAAGTATCGGTTTTCCTCCGACCTCAACGGCAAGTTCCTCAATCAACAGCATAAGCGTTTCCTCAAAAAATTATATCGGCAAATGCCTCTTTCTGGATGATTAAACGGCCGGAGCAGACCGTAAGCCGAATTCTGTTCCTGAAACAAGTTGCCCCGTTTCAGGCGACGATCATTCATCTTGGAATGACGGTTGCCCGCCATTTCTTGCGACCTACCCGGAAGCTCGGACGGGCCATCCTCAATCGCTTCCCTATTTGGTCTTGCACCGGGTGGGGTTTACCTAGCTTTTCCGGTCACCCGGAAAACTGGTGCGCTCTTACCGCACCGTTTCACCCTTACCCCGCAAACTGCGGGGCGGTTTACTTTCTGTTGCACTTTCCTTCGCGTTGCCGCGACTCCACGTTATGGAGCACCCTGCCCTGCGGTGTTCGGACTTTCCTCGAAATTCTTGAAAAGAATTCCGCGATCGTCTGGTCTGCTCCGACCGTAGCCATACGGTCTGCATTCTGTTCGGAATATCGAGCCAACCGGGATCAGGACTGATCCCAGTAAAGCAGGCGTTCGCAATGCGGACAAAATTTCAGGCTGTCGCATCTCTGAAGCTCATTGTACATCTGCGGCGGAATGTTCATGTGACATCCATAGCACACCGAACGTTTTACCGGCGCAATAAAGATCACGCCGACATCTTCCCTCAGCCGCAATATCTTTTTCATCAAATCCGGCGCAATCCTGCTGGAAACCTCGCGTCGCGAATCCTCCAGACGGTCCATTTTCTTTCTGGAGCCTTCGATCTCGGCTTCAATCAACCGGCTTTGCGCGTCCAGCTTGCACTTGAGATCTTCATATTCCCGGTTCTTATCAGCCAAAGCCCCTTCACCGGCCTCGATCCTGCCAAGAAAAGCGATCATTTCATCTTCGATCAAGGAGTTTTTCGATTTGATATCTTCAATTTCCTTCAAAAGGGCCTGATACTCCCGATTGTTTTTGATCGAGAATAGTTTTGCCTCGCTTTTCTTTACATGATCCAGGTTGTTCTGGACCTCGGATTCACAATTCCGGTATTGCTTCTTTAAATCCGTCAGGATGGATTTTTCCGATTCAATCTTGCCTTCGAACTCTTCCAGACTTGTTTTAAGTTCTCGAAGTCTTTCCGGAGCGCTCTCAATCACCTGACGCGTATGGCTGATCTGAATTTCAATCTCCTGCAGCTTGATCATATTATCAATGGCGGATTTCATTCTCTGCTCCCGGACAGACTTCGGTCGTCATCTGTCCCAAATAATTTTGTCAAAATCATATCACTAAAAAAGGATCTCTTTCAAGACCGCAGGCTTTCACCGCAACCTGGAACCCTTGTCCGGCCAGCAGCGCATTGAGGCGCTCGACAAGCACATCGACGATCAGGTGCTCGGAACCAAAATGACCGATATCGATCAAGGCCTTCCCTGTGACTTCAATGTTTCGGGCGTCATGATAGCGCAGATCCCCGCTGACATAGACCTCGGCATTCGAAACCAGAAAATCATTCAACAGGCCCGATCCGCTTCCAGAACAAACCGCCGCCCGACGAACCGGCAGCTCCGGGTTGCCGGAATACCGGACCATTGGAAGATTCATTTTTTTCTTAATCAAGGCCGCAAAAGCCGCCAGCGACATGGGATGGGAAAGATCGCCGATCCGGCCAAGTCCCTGAGCTTCTTGATCCGGCAACGTGCACTCTTGCGCCGCAACGGACAGAGCCCTGCAGCGAGTCAAACCGATTCGAGAACACAAAACATCGTTGACGCCTCCGGCCGCCTTGTCCAGATTGGTGTGAGCCGCAAAAACAGCGATCCGGTAAAGGGCCGCAGTTTGTATCGCAGCGCCGATGGGCGATGAGAAGTCAACGGAATGAATCGGATGAAAAATCAGAGGATGATGGGTGATAATCAGATCAACGTGTTTTCGGGCTGCGGCATCGATAATCGAGGGTTGAGGATCCAAGGCAATCCAGATGTTATTTACCGGCCACTGCCGATGGCCGACCTGCAACCCGACATTATCCCAGGCCTCGGCCAGGCAGGATGGACAGATCGTCTCCATGGCCTGGATAACGTCGGCCACCGTTGCGCTCATGCCCGCGCCGCCTTTTGTCTCCATCCCAAATGTCTGAAACCTCTTGAACGTTCGACCGCTGCGCTTTTCAAAGTTCAACTTCCTCAAGCCGCCGGCTTGCATGCCGGCATTGATTTGCCCTCTCAAAAGCCAGCAGTTTATCCGCGCTTTTCAAAAATAAAAAGGGCGCGCTTACAGCCACGCCCCAAATTTTCCTTCATGGGCTCAGCACGAAAGCGCAGGCGGCTTTGCGCTTTTGCACCTATCGTGGAAAAACAGTGGGCCCACCTGGGTTCGAACCAGGGACCGACCGGTTATGAGCCGGTGGCTCTTCCAGCTGAGCTATGGGCCCGCAAGTTCATGCAACCAGAACCTATCTAACGATAGAATATTGTTTTGTCAAGCATTAGCTCTCAATAAAACTTTTCAACTTGCGGCTGCGCGTGGGATGCCGCAACTTACGGAGCGCTTTAGCCTCAATCTGACGAATCCGCTCCCGGGTGACTGCAAAATCCTGTCCAACTTCCTCAAGGGTATGATCCGCCTTTTCTCCAATTCCGAAACGCATCCGCAGCACCTTTTCCTCACGCGGCGTCAGGGTAGCAAGCACCTTGCGGGTCTGTTCCGCCAGATTCAGGCTGACGGCGGCTTCAGAGGGCAGCATGAATTTTTTGTCCTCGATGAAGTCTCCCAGATGGCTGTCTTCCTCCTCGCCGATCGGAGTTTCAAGAGAAATCGGCTCCCGTGCGATCTTCAACACCTTGCGGACTTTCTCCAGGGGAATCTCCATTTTTTCGGCGATTTCCTCAGGAGTCGGCTCCCTGCCCATTTCTTGAACCAGATACCTCGAAGTGCGGATCAGTTTATTGATGGTTTCGATCATGTGAACCGGAATGCGTATGGTGCGGGCCTGATCAGCGATCGCCCGGGTAATGGCCTGCCGGATCCACCAAGTGGCATAGGTGCTGAATTTATACCCCCGTCTGTATTCAAACTTGTCGACCGCCTTCATCAGACCGATGTTTCCTTCCTGAATCAGGTCGAGAAACTGCAATCCCCGGTTGGTGTATTTTTTGGCAATGCTCACGACCAGCCTGAGATTGGCCTTGATAAGTTCCGATTTTGCGATCTTGGCTTCACGCCTGCCGTCGTCCACCGCCGACATCACGCGTTTGAGCGATCGGCAACGCGACTTGACCAGACACTCCCGGGCCTCAATTGCATTCTGAATATTATTCAGGTCTTCACAAACAAGCTCGATCTCCCTGTGCTGCAAACCGGATCGGCTAAGGGCACGGCTGGCAAACGCTGTTCTGTCTCGAAACAGTTCCTTAAAATCGCCGACCGGCGCATCCAGGGCCTCGGCGCACATGGCGATCATCTTGTTGGAAGTGTCGAACCAGTCGATCTGGCAACGAATAATTTTCTCAATCCTGTCGATGATGCTGCTCTCAAGGCGCCATTCCTTGAGCAGATCGAACATTTTATGATTGCGTCTTGTAATGCATCGCCGGACCCGGCGCTGCTCGCCGGCATCCATTTCCTCCGAAAAAAGCTTTTCCCGGAAGACCTTGTTTTCCTCGTCAATCCGCCGTATGGCATCGATCGTGCTCAGAAACTTTTCAAGCTGAACGACCTCGTCCACATAGGCATCCCCCTCGTCAATATCCCGCAATACATGCTTGGGCCGGACCGTTCCGTCTTGAATGTGCGTCCCCAGATGCAACACGCAAGCAACCCCGGTGGTCGTATCCAGAAGCGCCCTTAAAACCTCCTGTTCTCCGGCCTCGATCTGTTTGGCAATTTCCACCTCCCCTTCCCGGCTCAGCAGCGTAACCATTCCCATTTCACGCAGATACATCTTCACCGGATCGGTAACAGCGCCGAAATCGCTCAGGGACTCATCCTCGAGCTGACTCTTCTTGACCTTAACCTCCCGATCCCGGTCGGAGGCTTTGTTGCCATTGACGATTTCAATATCCACTTCATCGAACATCATCAGGGTTTCATCTACCTGGTCTACTGAGAGCATCTCCTCGGGAAGCGCCTGATTGATCTCTTCATAAGTCAGATATCCCTGCCTTTTTCCCTTTGAAATCAGATCACTGATGGCATTCTGTCCGGCCGTGCCGATATTCTGAGGTTTGGGAGATGTTTTTTTTGTCATATAAGTATATCCTCCTGCGCAGAATCCAGAGAGTCTAGCATCGTTCCCTGGCCTGAGTTTGCCTTTCGCGCAACAATTCGATCAGCAGGTCCTGATTGTTTTCTTCTTCGGCTGTCCTGATTCTCTGAAGCAGCGTATCCTTGCCCCGCTGAACACTGATTTCAAACTGGTTGATAAGATTCAGGCATCCGTCCCGGTTCCAGGATTGCTCGTCCATAGCCAGCGAGGCAGCGAGGCGGCGCTGTTCGTCGTTTTCCATCCGGTGCATCAGATCGTGCACGGATATCGCTTCTTCCCGGCCTTGATCCAATATAATTTTGGCGATACCCATCAAGATAACATCTTGAAATTTATCAACAAGTTTACGAGATCTGACTTCCGGCAAAATTTCGGGGAACTGAAGCATCATCGCGACAAGCTTCCGTTCAAACCGGTGGAATTTTGTTGTCCCGGTCCTGCGGCCGGCGACCGTGGATCTTTCATTCAAGGCGTTTCGAAACCTTGAATCGACAGACTCTTTATCCTTAAACCGTAAAACGGTTCTGACTTTTTCCAAAACCGCTTTTTCTTCGACCCCGATGCGATCGGCCAGACTTCGCACATAGAGACTGCGGGCCACCGGATCATCGACGGATGCCAGCAGGCGGCTGACCTGCGCAATGATCCTCAGTTTCCCTTCCACAGACAGGCCATGCCGTTTAATGGCCGTTTCCATCAGAAACGTCATGGGATCCATCGCATTTTGAGCGATTTGTGCAAACGCGTCGGCCCCGCGCTTCATCAAGAATGAATCCGGATCTTCCCCCGAGGGAAGCACCAGAATGCGGCCCTGAATCTCTTCTTTCCGAAAGGTTTCCACCGTGCGAAGAGCGGCCTTGATGCCGGCCTGATCCGAGTCGTAGACCAGAACAAATCTGCCCGCATACCCCTTGAGCATATGCACATGTTCCGGAGTCAAAGCGGTACCCAGGGTTGCCACGGCATTCTCGATTCCATGACAGAACATGGATATCAGGTCAAAATACCCTTCCACGATATATACGACATCGGTTTCGCGGCACCGGAGTTTTGAATGATTCAACCCGTAGAGGATCCGGCTTTTGCTGTACAAAGGGGTTTCAGGAGAGTTCAGGTACTTGGGCAAACCGTCGTCCATGACGCGCCCGCCGAATCCAACCCCCCTGCCGCCGGCATCCATGATCGGAAACATGATCCGGTTTCGAAAACGATCATAATATCCGGGTTTATCCTTCCGGGCGATCGCCAGACCGGCCGCTGCCATCAGATCCGAAGACACCCCCTGGTTCGACATGAAACGAAGCAACCCGTCCCAGCTGTCCGGCGCATATCCGACGCCAAACCTTTGAAGCACATCTTCCCGCATTTCCCTTTTTTTTAAATATGCTCTTGCCAAGCGGCCCTGGGCGCCGTCCAGCAGACAGCGCCGATAAAAATCCATCGCCTGACGGTTGAGCGACAACAAGGCCTCCTGCCGCCTCATTCGGGATTGCATCTCCGGCGGCATCTTTTCCATGGACACTTCAATGCCGCAACGGCCGGCCAGCTGCCGGACCGCCTCCGGAAAAGATATGGCATGATACTTCATGACAAAACCGAACACATTGCCGCCTTCTCCACATCCGAAGCAGTGAAACATCTGTTTATCCGGACTCACTGTAAAGGAGGGAGTTTTTTCGGAATGAAACGGGCAGAGGCCCACATAGTTGCGTCCGGTCTTGTTCAGCATCACAACCTCGGATATGATCCCGACGATATCTGAAGCGTTTTTAACGGCTGAAACGGTATCTTCTGGGATGAACATGGTAAAGGCTACCCCCAAATGTCAGCCATTTGGCAAGCCGGACAATGTGGGAAGGATCCCGCATCGGAAAAAATGCCCGAGCGACTCTTTCGGTGAAGGATTATGAATTCGATGACCACCCCAACGCATTCGAAAACATCGATCAAAAGCCGAATCAATTTTCATTGCACTAATATAATTACGACTTTTAGCAGGTCAAGACAAACCGGACGGCAACCCGGAGAAAAGACCCCGTCAGCCCGCAGAGCTTCGTGCCAGCGCAATGGCCTTTTTCAGGTCCAGAGTTCCGGCATAAAGCGCCTTTCCGGCAATCGCGCCCACGACCCCGTCGGATTGAAGCTTTATCAGGTCAATAATATCCTGAATGCTGGCAACCCCCCCCGATGCCACCACCGGGATGGCAACGGCCTGAGCAAGCCGCCGGGTTTCTTCGAGGTTGGGCCCCGTCTGCATGCCATCGCGATGAATATCCGTAAAATTAATGGCTGCCACGCCGCAGTCTTCAAAACTCCTGGCCAGGTCCACCGCAGAAATCCGCGTGTCATGCGTCCACCCGTTGATCGCAACATAACCGTTCCGGGCGTCGATTCCCACTATGATACGCCCGGAATACGCTTTGCAGGCATCTTTTACGAGCTGAGGATTGTGAATGGCTTCGGTGCCGATAATCACCCGGTTCACTCCAAGCGACAAATATCTTTCGATCGTGTCCATGGTGCGGATACCGCCGCCGACCTGAATCGGAACGTTGACGGATTGAAGAATTTCTTTAATGGCATTCATGTTGCGCGGATTTTTCGATACAGCTCCGTCCAGATCCACGACATGAATGATTTCAGCCCCTTCTTGAGCCCACCGAACGGCCATGGCGGAAGGATCGTTGGAAAAGACCGTTTCTGCATCCATACGGCCCTGAAGCAGTCTGACGCATCGACCTTCTTTTATATCAACAGCTGGAATAATGATCATTTTTTCGGAAATGATTTGAGCACATCTTCGATACCGAGAGCGGCCATCTGGTCAGCGGTCATCCACTGTCCCCCGCCCTTTAGAAATGTGCTGATTTTGAGCGCATTGTCCGATAACGCGCGCTGGGTTTCATCGAAACGTCCGGTCCAGACGATACGACCGTCCGAGACCTGAAGCAAATGAACGTCAAATGCTACCGATGCCGGCGAATCCACTGAATACGCGACTCCGACGCGATCCTGATACCGGTAAAGATGACCGACAAGGACAGCGTCCACCTCCAGATGCCTTCCTATTTCCAAGAGCATCTCCCGATCGGAACGCCCCCTTGCTTCGGCGGCGATCAAATCCGGAAAGCTTTCACGAACCTGTTCGGGGGCAACAAGGTCGTAGCCGAATCTTTCGGACATCGTATTAAACAGCTTTTCAGAAAGCGGGCCTTCAACACCGTCCGGAACCACACCGGCAGCAAAAACATCGCCGCATAACGGGCATCGAATATTGCCTTCATGCCCATAAATCGCCGCCAGATCCTTAAACGGCATAACAAGTATTTTATTTACATTTTCAATGGGTTGCGCTTGAGTCAAGGGCGTCATGCCGGTGCAGCCGGAAAGCAGAAACAACCCAGCCAAGGCCAGAATCACGATGCGTTCGGTATGGTATTGACGCTTCAGCATAATCTCCTCATATCATCCGGAACATGGAAGGCAAGGAACCGATTGTATTCAACAGGCTACAGGGTTCCCTTGCTGGAACGAACGTCCGTGATACGTTCATCTATCGATACGGCCTCATCCAAAGCCCGGCCCACCGCCTTGAAAACAGACTCCAAAATATGGTGTTCGTTTTCACCGTAATGACCGTTAATGTGAAGGTTCATTCCGCCTCGTACGGCAAATGCGCGGAAAAACTCATTGGCCAGGAACCGATCAAAGCCGGCAAAGGTTTGGCTCGGAGGCGGCAGATGATACACAAGGAAGGGACGCTTGGACAAATCCAGGGCAACCGAGGTCAGGGCGTCATCCATGGGAGTTGCGGCAAAGCCGTAGCGGCGGATCCCTTTTCTGGCGCCCAGGGCGCTGTTCAGGGCATCGCCCATAACAAGCCCCACATCCTCAACCGTGTGATGGAAATCCACCTCGACATCCCCTTCGGCAACGAGCTTCAGATCAAAAAAGCCATGCACGGCAAAAAGACGCAGCATATGATCGAAAAAAGGGATACCCGTTGATATATCATGGCTGCCAACGCCATCCAGCTTCAGCAACGCACGGACCTGGGTTTCACCCGTCTTTCGCTCAACTTCGGCAAAACGTTCTTTCATGCTCGACCTCTGAAATGTAAACGGGCTTCCTGAAAGGGACTTCCAGCCTCTATCCGTCAAAGATTATCCATGCATTTCAAATCGGATGGGATACAGGCGAGTTCAGCTGTTCTTGCATCTTTAAAGCCGAAAACCGCTTCGATTCACACGCACTGCAAACAGCCGTCCAGATACAATCTTCCTCAAAGGACACGGACGCCAATCCTTGATTTTCGAACAGCATCAAAGCGGCGTCCTTCGGCAAAGCGAGTATCTTCTCCCGCGGTTTTCCAAAAAAAATGGTGGAGATGAGGGGGATCGAACCCCTGGCCTCGGCGTTGCGAACGCCGCGCTCTCCCAGCTGAGCTACATCCCCACTGTCAATAAACATCAAAATTGGCTATCATATTAACACGCGCCGGTCAATAAATATTTACCGCCCGCATGGGTCGATATCAGGTCCCGCCGCATATCGGACGCAGAAGTTTTTCTCCATGCGCTTGATGCAGCCGCGGATGGGAAGTGAATTGATTGACTTTACAGGTTAAATTCCGAATTTAAGGAGTTCGCCGTGAAGCAGCGAAATTGCATCATTCCCGGTATTTCCTGCAATCACTGCATCAAGGCCATTCAGAACGAACTGACACAAATCAAAGGCGTCGTTTCCGTTGCTGGAAATCCCCCAGATCGCCGGATCTCCGTGGTCTGGTCCGCGCCGGCTTCAGAAGGGGAAATCCGTCACGTTACCCGCGAAGGGATGCTCTGCGGCCTGGCAGCGTTGTCAGACGCGCTCAGAACCGAAGCCGCCGAAACCGTCAGGCGGCTTCGGAAAAGCTGCACCCGATTCCGGTCGCCGGCGCCATGGATTTGAGCAGCATATCCGGGGTTGCCAACAATTTGCGTCTGTCTCGCATCCGTCTGGATTGAAAAATCCAGCAGCATTCTTGTTTTGTCAGGCAGGCAGGGCGTTTTGAAGAAGCTCTGAAATGCCGTCTCGAAGCCGCTCGATTGCTTCCAGGTTTTGCGCGGATCTTTGTTCAAGATCGCAAAGCGCCGTGATCGTCTTTCTTTTATCATCGCCCTTTTGCCCGATCTGATCGACCATTTCGGCCAGATCCTTGTCAATGGCCTGAAATCGCTCGAAAAGCGTTTCGTACAGATTCTCGGCAACCGCATCGATGAGTTTGTAAAGGTATTGAAATTTGAGATTTTCCCGGTAGTCGGTCAGATTGGCTTCAATGGATCGTTCCGTATCTCGCTTGAGTCGAATCATGCCGTCCTTGAGCGCCATCACTTCGCGCTGCCGGCGGGTGAAAGCCGTTTTTCTCAAAATTCTTTTAAATGCCGTGAACAACGCATAAAAACCAAGCCGAACGAACGCCTCGCCTCTGATTTTTGCAGAATATCTTAAAACGGCCGTGGCGGGGGGGAGCTGAAGACCCGCGAGTTCCTTGATCATTTCGATATTTCTGAGCCCGCTTCCGGAAACGCCGGCAATCCCGGGAATTGAAAAACTTTCCAGTGTGCGGTTGTATTCATCCAGAGCGTCATTGAGCATGTTCTCGTATGGCCCGGCAATAGCCTCAACGGCCTGTACGATTTCCTTTTCCAGCATGCGGACATGCCCGGCCACCCTTGGGTTGAAACGCTCGACCATGAAGGCGTCCAGGGACTGGCGAAACTCATGGAAGGCCAGGCACATGGCGCCCGAAAAGCCGGCGGCATTCAAATCCTTTTCACTATTTTGCTCCGGAATCGAAAAACTCCGAATAAAGTCGACGACATCCTTGGCCGCCGGCCCGCTTCTGAAGTCAAAAAACCGGTCCAGAGACTTTTTCTGTTCCTGCCGGATCTGCTGTACAGCCCCTTCCAGGGTGCTTTTAAGCATGGATTTAATCTGCTGCATCCATTTCTGATGAATGCGGATCTTGTCCACAAGCTCCATGGCGCTTTTCGTATCCCGTCCGATAAGATCCCGGTGCATGCCGATCTGGTGATGAAATCCCGCAGCAATGATTCGAAGTCTCTCCAGATGATTCTTGAGCAGCAGCGCGTAGCGTTCTCCGGCAATCTTCCGGTCAAACGCCTTAGCAAACAATTCGGTCTGACGGTTTGAAAATTCCGTCAGATCTCTTTCCCCTTCCCACTGTTCCAAACGGGCCTGATCCTTTTTTGAAAGCGATGACCGTGACGATCGAAACAGGTTGCACAGAGCGGAGAGCGTAAAAATTTGCGGTTCATCGCAGACCAGGCACAGTGACTCTTTAATCCCGCCGATCAGAACGGAGAGATCTTCCAGGGATTCATGCTCGCTCAGGTCGCAGTTGATCACAAAAACGATATTCTCCAGAATCCCCATTTCCCGAATCATGGCAAGCAGTTTGAAATCGGCCTGTCGCAGGCCGGTGCGGCTGCTGATCACATAAATCAGGAAATGCGCGCGCAGCAGATAATCCTGAATTCTGGCGAGATGCAGCGGATTGGGGGAATCGCTCCCCTGACAATCGGCGATCTCGATTCCGAAATCCCAATCGCTGTCGATCTCAAGCAGCATGTCTTCCAGGTAAACGGCCAAGTCATCGTCTCCGGCAAACTTGCGGTGCTCCGCAAAACTCTCAGCATCATATTCAAGCACCTGCCTGTCCGGCCCAACCAGGGAGCAAACCCGCTCAAACCCTCTCAAATAATGGGTTGGCAAAGCGGAGGCCGGGTGTCTTAGCCCGTCCACAATCAACATCTCCGTGTTCAGCCCCGAAAGAATCTCGGACAGTTTTGTCCGATCCGCGCTGCGGCGCATATCAAAATCCGCCGCTAACTTGTCCGGCGGCAGCAAGGCCATGGCTTTTCGAATATCGGCGTTGATCTGATCCCAGGCTTTAAAGTAAAGTTTCGCCGACAGGTTGTCGCCTCTTCGAATTCGGGTCACCACCGCCGTCACGATGCCGGCGCCTCTTTTAAGATAATCACCGTTGAGCATCGAATTGATAAAGGTGCTTTTCCCCGACTTTACCGCCCCCACAACCGCGATCCGAATGATTTCTCCGTGTATCTCGCCGCCAAGACGGCCGCAGGTGTTTCTCCACGTCGAAAACACACGATTTTCCGACATAAATAAGGCTGATGCCTCATCGAGAAGACCTGCCAGGTTATTGCTGACCTGAAGAAGCTTTTGCTTTTTTTCCTGATAAATTTTCATATCTCTGCAGCTCGAATATGACGGCCCAATTTACCACACGCGCTGCGCCAATTTGATAAAAGCAATTTAACAGGCGCGCAGGCGAACCGATCATGCTTGTCGAAAGCGCCAACGCCATACGAGGGGCTTTCGGCAGATTCATCGCGTTAAAATCAGAAAGCACCCTACAACGCCTTGCGCTTAATTGTCAAAACTTTACTTTACTCGCAAGCGCTTCGGAGCATCGAATCCATCTGCCGCGTATCCGATCATGAGTTCTGATACGCTCAACCGCCGGTTTGTCTCCACACAGAAGCCAAATGGCTCTTCGCACAAGGGATTGTGGGACCGGATACCCCTCTTCCTGAGCGCAGGATATCCTTACTAACCCATAATCACTTGTAAAATTTGTAATTTTATGATAGCTTACCGTAAAATGACTGCTATGTTGGCAAGCCCGCTTTCGGGCAAGCCTTTATCGGAAGCGGAAAGCGTGGAAACGGCTTCTTTGGAGGGAAAAATACATTCATGTCGGAAAAGAATCCGGAATGCCCGCTTTATAATCCTCTAAACTGCAAAGAATACTACAATCCCAAGCTATGTGCTTTTGTGAGAGAGGACCGAACCTGCCTCAAGAAAAAAAAACCCAAGCCCAAACCAGCGGAAGATTCATCCGAATCGGCGGAAAACTCTTCCGACTAAACCCTCAGGCATGACCCGCCGTATCGGAGAGCAATACAGGATCAATCCCCATTTTCTTAACTGCCGCCTCCCATTTCCGGTCCGCTTTGGCATGAAATAGTATATCTTCGTCCATCGGACAGGTGAGCCAGGAATTGCTGCGAATCTCTTCTTCCAGTTGACCTGCCCCCCATCCGGCGCATCCGAGGGCAATCATGAAAGCTTTCGGACCAATTCCCAGAGCCAGGGATTCAATAATATCCCGGGTATTGCTCAACGCCAGCGTCGGCGTGATCATCAGCATACCTCGCCACTGAAAGGGCGGGCCGTGCAGGATGAATATTTCATGGGCATGAACCGGTCCTCCCAGGTAGACGGGGGATGAGATCATCTGAGCAACCGGCTCAAGGTTCAGCTCGGCAAAGATGTCCTTTGCAGAAATCCGGGACGCAATACGATTCACCACGATTCCCAGGGCGCCTTCGGATGTATGTTCACACACACAGGTAACCGATCGGTAAAAATTCGGGTCTGAAAGCCCCGGCATGGCAATCAGAAACTGCCCTTTAAAACGGGAATTTCCGGAAAATTCCATATCGGCCCTCAAACAATCCGTTAAATGGCGTTTCGAATGCCGTACGCCGTCCGACCTGCCGCAATGCATTTATCATGTTAAGAAGATACTGTAAATCCGGATAGTTGTCAAGCATCCAGTACCGCATAAGGGTTTTTCAAAAACAGACCCTGCCCTTTTGCTTTGACGGATCTTTGATTCCGGAATTAAACTGTTACAGACGCTTGGCCTGAATGTGGAGAAAATATGCACCCGAATATCAAATCTTTTGAATCCATGCGAAAGGATGCGGCGTCGGTCTTTCAGGCCGGTCTTGACGCCGTTGAGCCCGCAGCGGCGGTTCATCGGGACTGCGAATGCACCGGCAGCCGGCTCCACATTGCCGGTTGTCGATTCGATCTTCAAAACGTGGATAGGATTTTTGTCGCCGGCGCGGGCACGGACAGCCGGTCTGGATCCGGAATGGTTTCTTGCACAAAACGATTCGCACCATTTTTTCATAAGGATCGGCGACCTGTTCGTCACCGGCCCGGCGCAAACCCATGTGATGGATCTTCGGATCCTGCTGATCGCACCGGTTTTTGAAATGGATTGAACGATATGCCTTCTTTGCATTTCACCCCCATAGCGCTTTCAAAACAAGGGCCGTATGCGCAATTATACGACCAGACCGAACTTCCGACATCGGATTACAGCATCACCAACCTCTGGGCATGGGCCGAACAATTCGGGCTGCAATGGCGCTTGACGGAAAAGCTGGCCTGGATTCGACAAACCCGGCCCATGCCGGCTTATTGGGCTCCGATCGGCAACTGGAACCAGGTCGACTGGCCGGAAGCGATGAACCGCTTTTCATCGGGATCAATCTTTATTCGAGTTCCGGAGCCGCTGGTTGCACTCTGGAAAGAAAGACTTTCCATTCCTTTTGAGGTTCACGATGCCCGGGGGCAATGGGATTACGTCTACACGATTGAAGATCTGGTTCAACTCAAGGGGAACCGGTTCCATAAGAAGAAAAACCTTCTGGCCCGGTTTTTGAAATCCTATCGATTCTCCTACGAGCGCTTGAATGAGGCCTCTCTATCAAAGGTCCGCTCCATGCAGGAGCAATGGTGCGCCTGGCGCGATTGTGGATCTTCGCAAAGCCTGGCTGCGGAAAACCGGGCGGTTCAACGCGTCCTGGAGCGCTGGAATGAGTTACCAGGACTTTTGGGAGGGGTGCTGTCGGTTGAAGATCAACTGATCGCCTATACAATCGCCGAACCCTTGACAGCGCGGATGCTGGCGGTACATTTCGAAAAGGCGGCCCCTCATATTCACGGCGCTTACCAGGCCATTCAGCAGATGTTTCTCTCCCGGGTGGATCCGGAATTTCTCGAGGTCAACCGCGAACAGGATCTCGATGACGAAGGACTGCGGCAGGCCAAGCTTTCCTATCATCCGTGCCGGTTTTTGAAAAAATACACCGTTGTGCTGAAATGAAAGCGCCCCGCCAGAATCCCGGCCGTTATAAAGCTTGCTGGCAAAGCCTAGAACTGACCATAGCTGTGAAGCCCGGGCAGCAGGTTGACGCCGAAATAGGTAAACAGTACGGCGGCAAAACCGAGAACCGACAACCAGGCGATCCGTTTTCCGGACCACCCCCGCATCATCCGTGCGTGAAGCAAAACAGCATAGACAAACCAGGTGATCAGAGACCAGGTTTCCTTGGGATCCCAGGACCAGTAGCTTCCCCAGGCTGAATTGGCCCATACCGAACCGGTGATGATGCCGATGGAAAGAAACAGAAATCCGAACATCACCAGTTGATAGGTCAGCTCATCCAGCATCTCGTTATCGGGCAGATGGCCCAGAATGCCGTCTCTGTCGCTGCGGGTCCTGATCAGATACATGACGCTCACGCCGAAGGCGATGGCAAAGGCCGCGTAGCCCAGAAAACAGGTCATCACATGAACGGTGAGCCAGTTGCTCTTCAAAGCCGGAATCAGGGGTTGAATCTTGTCGCTGATATTCGGGGACATCGACGCATAGGCCATGGCCAGAAAGGCCAGTGGAGTAGCAAAAGCGCCGATCGTCCGGTTCCGGTATCGATGCTCGAGGATCAGATAAATCAGCGCGATGGTCCATGCAAAAAACACCAGGGACTCGTAGAGGTTGGACAGGGGTGCATGGCCGTAACCCATACTATAGGACTCCACCCAGCGCAGACCGATGCCGGCCGTGTTGCCCAGAACCCCGGCCAGCGTAACCCAGGTTGCGGCCTTTCCAAGCAAAGCCTTTCTGAAAACCCATGCGGCGATATACAGGACGGCCGCGGCGCCGTATATGAATGTGACGATGGACAAGACGTTCGAACTGGTCATAAAAATATCCTCATCTGTGAAATTGACGCTTAAAAATCAGCTGCGTCCTGAAGCGCCTAAGCGCTTTTTCCCAATTCCTCGGCAAGCTTTTTCAGCCGCTTCTGCATACCGATCCGGTTTTTGGAGGCACTGCCGGAAACCAGAACCCGGCTTTTATTGCCGTTCCCGGTCACCTCGACAAAAAGGCGCAGGTGAGACATGAAAAACGTGATGAAGCACCCGATAATCATCACGATAAAGCCTGCGTAGACCAGGAGCACACCCGGATCACCGGTGATCTGAAGACCCGTGTAATAGACCGGCTTGAATCCTTTCACGGAAACAGACCAGGCCCCTTTTCTCATTTTGTCGAACGAAGGGTACTGCACGGGCATCAGAATCGTTTCCGCCTTCCCCTGAGCATCGGTCAGAACCCCCATGAAGGTTTGTCCCAGATTCATGTTCCGGAAACTATAACGTTCCTGAAACCCTTTCAGCTCAAAACTGCCGCCGCCTTCCGGAAGCTCGACGGGATTTCCGATAACGGACTTCTTCTCATAGCTTTGTCCGCTCTCTCCGCTGGTAAACTCCAGAACCACCTCTCTGGGAGGCATGGTCCCGTAGCTTGCCTGAAAGACATTGATTCCCTTGTAGCGCATGGGATCATTGACGATGATATCCTTGTTCAGAACCGGCTTGCCCTGTTCGATAACCGTCAGGCGGGAGCGATATTCCTTTGGAGCCCCTGTGTCGTAATAACTGACACTGAAATCTTCGCATCGAATCTGGAACGGAAGCTGATGCGCCTTTCCGGAATTTCGAAGCCGGACGCTGTCGATGACCTCTCCCACAGGAATGTTCGCCGAACCGTCAAATCCGAAAATCGATCCGATCAAACCGCCGCACAGAAGCAGGACTACGCTCAGATGCACCGTGTAAACCCCCAGACGGGTCCACCGCCCCCTTTCGGCCATGACACGAAAACCGTTCTCGAATGCCTCTACCTTATGAAAACCAAATCCCCTTCCGGCCGCCGCGGCGTAGGGCTCTTTCAGGGACTGAACCGGAGCCGGTGCCGAAAAGCGGATCGCGTCATGATTGTTTCGAAACTGTTCCGGATTAAACTTGGGGTTTCGCGTGAAAACAATTTTCCAGGTGGTGGAAAGCCGCTCGATGGAGCATACCACGATATTGACGGTCAGCAGCACAAGCAGCAGCCGGAACCACCAGCTGTGATACATGTCGAACATGCCGGCCGCGTTGAACAGCCGGTAAAAGGTCTCGCCGTATTCCTGAAAATATGCCGCCGGTTCGGCATTCTGAGGGATCAGGGTTCCAACGATGGAAGTGGCCGCCAGAGCCGACAAAAGAAATATGGTCAGCCGGATGGAAGCAAAATATTTCCAGATCCGTCTGGCAAAAGAATCTTCGGAAACCGATTTGTTCATCATGAATCCTTTCATGAGGTCATCAGATTGAGTTCTACTGTATTAGCAAACTTGCTCCCGGGATGCAATAAGGATGCGAGTTCCGAAGCGCACGGATCTTCGTCATTCACAAACTTTAAAAGGTTCTGCGAATACGCTGAGGAGCGCATTTTTACAAAAGACGAAACCTGCTCCTGGGTTGCATCTTGACATTCAGCGCCCCGCTTCATATAGGAGGGTTCCTGCCGGCAGTCGAGTCCGGCCAGCCTCAGGGATACGAAACCGTCCGATCAATATTGACGAAAGCTAAAAAGGAGCATGCATGAATCCTTTTTACATGGAAACAATTGCCGCCGAGCTGGCTATCAGCCCCTCGCAGGTGCAGGCGGTCACGATACTTCTGGAAGCCCAGGCCACCATTCCCTTTATCGCCAGATACCGCAAAGAGGCCACGGGAAGCCTGGACGAGGTGGCGGTCGGCGCGATCCGGGACCGGCTCGAACAACTGCAGGAACTCGACGCCCGCAAGGCAGCGGTGCTCAAATCCCTGGAGCAGAACGGCCATCTGACCGACGAACTGAAGCAAAGCATCGCGGCCGCCCAGACCCTGGCCGAGGTGGAAGACATCTACCTGCCCTATCGGCCGAAACGCCGCACTCGGGCCGGCATTGCCAGAGAAAAGGGCCTGGAGCCCCTGACCTTGGCTATTTTTGCGCAAACCGGCATGGATCCTGAATCCGAAGCCCTCTCTTACCTGGATTCCGAAAAAGGCGTGCTTTCCGTTGAAGACGCGCTTTCCGGCGCTCAGGATATCATGGCCGAAATGATCAACGAAAGCGCCGAAGCAAGGTCCCGAATGCGGGAGCTTTTTTTCACCCGAGCCGTGTTTTCCAGCCGGGTGGCTGAGGGCAAGGAGGCCGAAGGCGCCAAATTCAAGGACTACTTCGACTGGGCCGAGCCGGTCTGCGATGCGCCTTCCCACCGGATACTGGCCATGCGCCGCGGCGAGAACGAAGATATTCTGAATCTGAACATCGCTCCGCCCGAAGCCGAGGCCCTGGCGCTTCTCGAGTCGATCTTTGTTCATGGTGACGGGCCGGATTCCGAACGGGTCCGATCCGCGGCCGCGGACGCTTATAAACGCCTTCTGTCCCGATCCATGGAAACCGAAATACGGCTGGCGCTCAAGGAGCGGGCCGATGCCGAGGCCATTCGAATCTTTGCCGAAAACCTGCGGCAACTGCTGCTGGCGCCGCCCCTCGGGGCCCGCCGCGTGATGGGAATCGATCCGGGATTTCGAACCGGATGCAAGGTGGTCTGTCTGAACCGGGAAGGCAAATTCCTGCATCACGAGACGATCTATCCTCATCAGTCTGAAAAGGCCGTGCAGCAGGCCGCTGACACCATTGTAAAACTCTGCCGTGATTTTGAAATCGAAGCCATTGCGGTGGGGAACGGAACCGCCGGCCGTGAAACCGAAACCTTCATTCGAAGCCTTGACCTGGCATCCGAAGTGACCGTGGTGATGGTCAACGAAAGCGGCGCTTCAATATACTCGGCCTCCGAGGCCGCCCGGAAGGAATTTCCGGATCTGGATCTGACCGTCCGGGGAGCGATCTCCATCGGGCGGCGCCTGATGGATCCGCTGGCGGAACTGGTTAAAATCGACCCCAAGTCCATCGGCGTGGGCCAGTACCAGCATGATGTGGATCAAACCGGATTGCGGCGAAGCCTGGACGATACGGTGGTCAGCTGCGTCAACGCCGTGGGCGTGGATCTGAACCGCGCCAGTGTTCAGCTGCTCACCTACGTGTCCGGCCTGGGACCCCAGCTTGCCGGAAACATCGTGGCCTGTCGGGATGAAAACGGCGCATTTGACTGCCGCCAGTCTCTGAAAAAGGTGCCCCGGCTCGGACCCAAAGCCTTTGAGCAATGCGCCGGTTTTTTACGAATCCGCAACGGCCGGAACCCGCTGGACGCCAGCGCCGTTCATCCGGAAAGCTATCCGGTTGTGGAAAAAATGGCGGCGGATTTAAACTGCGCGGTTTCGGATCTGATGAAAGACCCGGCGCTGAGAAGCGCCATCGATATCACCCGATATGTATCTGAAACCGTGGGCCTTCCCACCCTGCAGGACATTGTGTCGGAACTGGCCAAGCCGGGCCGGGACCCGCGGAAAGATTTTGAAACCATCCGGTTTGCCAAGGGAATCGAAACCATTCAGGATCTGAAACCGGGCATGAGGCTTTCCGGAATCGTGACCAATGTCACCGCCTTCGGCGCATTTGTCGATATCGGCGTTCACCAGGACGGGCTGGTGCATGTCAGCCAGTTGGCCGACCGGTTCGTCAAGGACCCTTCCCGGGTGGTCAAGGTGCAGCAAAAGGTACAGGTGACGGTTCTGGAAGTGGATCTGGATCGAAAACGGATCTCGCTTTCCATGCGGTCGCAACCGGAAAATACCGGGGCTTCTTTGAAACCGTCATCGTCAAAAACGCAGCCGCAAAAGCGACCAAAACAGGAAAGAACCGGACCGCAGCCCTTCAACAATCCTTTTGCCGACCTGCTTCGAAAATAAGGCATCCCTTCACCGCCGGACGCAGCTTTTCAAACGGCAGCCGTCCGGCGCTTGCGGCTGCTTTTTATTTTTGGTATACGGAAACATTATGCGTGCCGTCATTCAAAGGGTCACTCAGAGCAGCGTCAGCGTCAGCGGCCAGATCGTCGGCCGTATCGGTCCGGGCCTTCTCGTGCTTCTGGGCGTTGCCCGGCAGGACACGGAGAAGGATGCGGATTTCCTGGTCGAAAAAATCATGCATCTCCGCATCTTTGAAGACGAGGCCGGCAAGATGAACCGGTCCCTGGTCGATATCGGCGGTCAGATGCTGGTGGTATCCCAGTTTACCCTTCTGGGCGATTGCCGAAAAGGCCGGCGGCCGTCCTTTGTGCAAGCCGCTCCGCCCGAGACGGCCGAATCGCTTTACCAGTATTTTGTGGACCGGATCCGCGAAAAGCGAATTGTTGTTCAGACCGGCCGGTTCCGGGCCATGATGGAAGTATCGCTGGTCAATGACGGGCCGGTCACCTTTATCGTCGAAAGCGCGCCATAACCTGTCCTGAAACTCATTGTTGACGGATTCAGGCCACTGTCATTCGACGATACCTTTGAAAGGCATAAAATCCGTGACACATCGATTTCATGTCCTGCCGCTGTGGTTATTCTTCGGTTTGATATTCGTTTTTCCCATGGCAGGTTCAGGCGCTGATCTTGCCGGCCGGATCGGGGCAAAAGACGCCGTTTGCATTCAGGCCCCTGACGGACGGATGATATTTTCCAAGAATGCCGACATCCCGCTTGTTCCCGCATCGATTCTGAAGATTCTGACCTCCCTGGCCGCCATCGACGCACTGGGACCTGAGTTTCAATTTACGACAGAATTTTACCTGGATGCCGAATCCAATCTCTGGATCAAGGGATACGGAGACCCGCTGCTGGTATCCGAGACCGTGGGCAATATCGTCGGATCCCTGTCCGGCTGCATCCGGTCCTATCAGAACCTTTTTCTGGATGATTCCCATTTTGAATCCGCCGTGGTCATTCCGGGCGTCGGAAATTCCCTGGAGCCTTATGACGCGCCCAACGGCGCGCTTTGCGTCAATTTCAACACGATCAACTTCAAACGCACGCCCGCGGGCGTCTATGTCAGCGCCGAGCCGCAAACGCCGCTGCTGACCTGGGCGCTTCCCCGAATTCGGAAATCAGGACTCCGGGAAGGAAGAATCCCGCTTCCAACGCGTTCCCATGACGCGGCCCGTTACGCCGGCCAGCTTTTTGCCTTTTTTTTAGGTCGGAACGGCGTGAGCGCCTCCGGCATGGTTGAGCCGAAATCGCCTGTGCCCGATGACGCCCGGCTGGTTTACACCTATCAGTCACCCCTGTCCCTGACCGATTTGACGGCGCAACTCATGGAATTTTCCAACAATTTCATCGCCAATCAACTGATCCTTGCAGCCGGCGCCGAGGCATTCGGACCTCCGGCCAGTCTGGAAAAAGGCGTGCGTCTTCTCAAGGGCTATGCGCAGGAAAAGCTGGACATTCGGAATCTGCAGGTGAGCGAGGGGTCGGGCCTATCGAGAAACAACCGGATTTCCGCGCGGCAAATGCTGAAAATTCTTTCGGCATTTTCACCGAATTACCATCTGATGCGGCAGAAAAACGGCATGTATTTTAAAACCGGAACCTTGAAGGACGTTCAAACCCGGGCCGGCTATGTTCCGGATGAAGCGGGAAGGCTTTATCTTTTTGTCGCGATGGTCAACACGCCGTCAAAATCCGTGGATCCGATCCTGGAAAGCGTGCGCACCCTGATTCAATCCCACCGGCAAAATTCAGAGACCGTAGGTTGGATCGGAGCCGCTGGTGATTAGCGCGTATGCGCTGTGGTTGTGAATGGACTCGAAGTTCTCGGCGCTCACCGAAAACCAGGTGATGTTTTTGTCCTTCGAAAGCTTTGCGGCAACATCCCGGACGATATCCTCGACAAATTTGGGATTTGCAAACGCTTTTTCCGTCACATATTTCTCATCCACCCGCTTGAGCACCGAGTAGACATCGCAGGAAGCGGCCTTTTCCGCCATATCGATCATGTCCTCGATCCATAAGAACTTCTTGAAACGGGTGGCCACGCGAACCATGCCCCGCTGGTTGTGGGCGCCCGTGGCGCTGATTTCCTTGGAGCACGGACATACCGATGAAATCGGCACCGTGACCTCGGCGATCAGATCGGTTTTTCCCCTTGGATCACTTGAACCGATGATGCGGCAGGCATAGTCCATCAGGCCGGGAGAATGGCTCACCGGCGCTTTTTTTTCAATGAAATAGGGAAAAGACACCTCGATATGAGCCGAGGCGGCATTCAGAAGGGCCTTCATCTGCTGCAAAACCGCGGAAATGCTCTTCAGGGAGACATCAGATCCCAGGGCGGCATGAAGCATTTCAACAAACCGGCTCATATGGGTCCCCTTGAATTCATGGGGAAGATCCACATACATGCTGACCGTGGCAACCGTGTGCTGAAAGCCCTTTTTCCGGTCCAGCACGGTGATCGGATACCGAAGCCCCTTGATTCCCACCTTGTTGATGGGAATATTGCGGTCATCGTACTGACTCTGTACGTCTTTCATAAGCAATCCAATGCATCTGTTCCGAACCGGATTCAATCCAGCAGGCGCCCTGTCCTGGCACGGCTCATCGAATGGAAGATATTCCCCTTGACCTTGCGGTTTTCCCGGTACAGGCGGTTCAGCATTTCCTTGATCCCATGCCTCCTGGAATTCTGCGCCGAAGGACAGGGGTTGATGTACTCCGGAAACTCTTTTTCACGGGCAAAGCGCCGGATCACGTCTTCATCAACAAAAGCCAGAGGCCGGATCACGGAAAAACGCCCGTCAAAAAAGCTCTGGCTGGGACGCATGGTGCTGATCTTTCCTGCATAGCACATATTTAAAAAAAGCGTTTCGATGATATCGTCCTTGTGGTGGCCCAGCGCCAGCTTGCGGCATCCCAGCTGGTCGGAAACCTCGAAAAGACGCTTTCTTCTGAGGCGGGAACAAAGAAAGCAGGGATTTTCAAGATTCTCGTCGCTATGGGCCCGCAAGCCGTAATCGGTGCGCTCCACGCGAAGCGAAAATCCCATCCTGCCGCAAAACTCCTGCAACTCATTACTGAAACCGCCTTCAAAGCCAGGATCGATATGAATGGGGAAAAGTTCGTATGCAATGGGAACCCGGGACCGACGTTCCTGCAAAGCCCAGAGCAGTGCGAGACTGTCCTTGCCGCCGGAAACGCCGACGGCGATGCGGTCGCCGTCGGCAATCATTTCATACCGGTGAACGGCTTTGCCCAGCGCCCGGTTCAAGGCTCTGTATGTACCGCTGGCAGGACTCAAAGATCATTCAGAAGGTGGAACCGGTTTCACTTGCCGGATGACGACCTTCCCGGCCGCAATTTCCCGCAAGGCCACCACGATATCTTCGTTTTTAGGAGATGCGACCAGGTACTCGGCCCCTTCCCGTATCTGCCGGACCCGTTTGGCCGCCGTGTGAATCAGGACAAACCTGTTGGGAATCCGTTTCAAACAGTCTTCTACGGTTATTCGTGCCACAACAAACCTCCGATGCAATGGTTGCCACGGCGTATTCAGGCCATGGGGATCGAGCTGTTTTTATAAAATATCCACCAGTTCATACTGGCGGATTCCTCCCGGCGCCTTGAGAACCAGGGTATCCCCGGTCTTCTTGCCGATGATGGCCCTTCCCAGGGGCGAGGTCACCGAAATGCGTCCTTTCTCGATATTCGACTCATCCGGACCGACAAGCTGATACTGAACCGTTTCTCCGGTGTCAATATTTTCAAGAATCACTGAAGAACCGAAAACCGCCCTGTCCCTGGACAGATTATCGGTATCGATGATGTCCGCCGAAGCCAGCTTGAATTCGAGTTCGCACATGCGTCCCTCGATAAAGCCCTGCCGATTCTTTGCAGCATCGAATTCCGCATTTTCTGAAAGATCGCCATGGGCTCTGGCCTCTTCAATAGCCCGAATAACCTGCGGACGCTCATTGGCTTTGAGATATTCCAATTCCCTTTTCAGCGTTTCATATCCTTGCCGGGTGATGGGTGTACGTTCCAAAATGGCGCTCCTGGTTCAGGTTTCTTTAAAAGCTGTCTATAAATAGTTGTCCGCCAGAATCTCGGCGATTTGAACGGCATTGGTGGCCGCTCCCTTCCGGATATTGTCCGCCACCACCCAGAGGTTGATGCCGTTGGGTATGGAAAAATCCTTGCGAATGCGCCCGACATAGGTCAGATCCTGGCCGGCAGCCTCAATCGGCATCGGATACCGCTTTGCCGGCGGATCATCCACCACCTTCACACCGGGAGCATTTTCAAGCAGACGCCGGATGGCATCGACAGTCGCCGGACGGACGGTTTCCACATTCACCGATTCGGAATGCCCGTAAAACACAGGCACCCTCACCGTGGTGGCGGTCACCCCGATGGTCTCGTCTTCCAGAATTTTCCAGGTCTCGTTGACCATCTTCATTTCTTCCTTGGTGTATCCGTTCTCCAGAAACACATCGATTTGAGGCAGACAGTTGAAAGCGATCTGATGCGGATAGACCTTGTTCTCGTATTCTGAAAAATTCATGATGGCCCGGGTCTGGTCGAACAATTCGTCAACCGCCTTTTTACCGGTTCCGGAAACCGCCTGATAGGTCGATACCACGATGCGCCGGATTCCGAACTCCCGATGAATCGGCTTCAGAGCCACGACCATCTGAATGGTCGAACAGTTCGGATTGGCGATGATGCCTTTTTGCGTATAACCGGCCACCGCATGGGGATTGACCTCGGGCACCACGAGGGGAACCTGCGGATCCATGCGCCAGGCGCTGGAATTGTCTATCACCACGCAGCCGGACTTTGCGGCAATCGGAGCAAATTTTGTGCTGATCGTTCCGCCCGCCGAAAAAATCGCGATATCGATTCCCTTGAAAGATTGATCGGTCAATTCCTCGACCGCGATCGCATCGCCCCTGAACTCCAATTTTTTTCCAGCCGAACGCCCGCTTGCCAGAAATTTTGCCGATTTAACCGGGAAATTGCGTTCTTCCAAGCAGGCAATCATCTGGTTGCCCACGACTCCGGTCGCCCCAACCACGGCTACATTGAATTTTTTATCGCCCAAAGCGCCTTCTCCTTTAAAACTGATGATGTCTCCGCACAAACGAAAACAAAACGTTTTACCCTGATTCAGGTAAAACGTTTTGTTTTCGAGGAGGCTATCATGTTTGCCGCAAAACGGCAAATTATTTTTTGTTCCCTGTTTTCCGTGAAATGCGGCGTATTCGACAGATCACACCTGCCGTCAAGATAGGGACGCTGCCCTGAAAGCAAACCGGCGCAGGTCAGGATTCCGGCAGGTACCCGAGAATCGAGGTGCCTGCCTGCACCTTTTCTCCGATCCGGACCTTGAGCTGGGCATCCGTGGGCAAATAGACATCCAGCCGCGACCCGAAGCAGATCATTCCAAAGCGCTGACCCCGTTCCGGCGCATCTCCGATGCGAAGGCCGCAGATGATGCGCCGGGCGATCAGACCGGCGATCTGAACCACGGTGTACCTCGTTCCGCCGGCAGTCTTCACGAAAACCGCGTTGCGCTCGTTGTCCAGGGATGCCTTGTCCAGATTGGCGGAAACAAATTTGCCCGGATAATAGCGGATATCTTCCACCACGCCTTCATGAGGCATGCGGTTGACATGCACGTTGAAGACCGTCATGAAGATGCTCACCTTGATGCAGCGGCCTTCATAATAAGAACTTCCGGCGATCTCCCCGGCCTCGACGATCTTTCCGTCCGCGGGCGACACCACCGCTGCGGCGTTGGTGGGAATAACGCGATCCGGATCTCTGAAAAAACAGCAGATTCCGAATGCGGCCGCCAAGCCGATCAGGGATAGAATCTCCCAGCCCAGCAAGGCAAAAACCGCCGTCGCAAAAGCGGCGGCGCCGATATAAGCATATCCGGGCCTGGCTATGGGAAAGGCGGTCTGGCTTGGCGGATCGGTCCAGGAAAATCGGTTCATCGGTTCCATCCTCTCTGAATTCAATCAAATCCACGGCATCAAATTACCCGCCGGCGCGTTGTGGATATCAGAAACCCCCCAAGCTGTCAATGCGGACACCGGATTTTCGTTTCATTTCGGCCTCGGATTTGCGGATGTAACAGGGTTCGAAGCAGGCCGGATCATCCGCATCGCCGGCGCAAAGCCGGTCATGGGCCAGAATCGCCACGCAGGCCGCCCGTATCGCGTTATCGGTCACTGACGCCATTCGAACGTTTTCACCCAGCGCACGGACGATCTCATCGGCGTAGGCAACGGCGCCGTCGCCGATGAACAGACAGGGTTCATGAATATCGGCAACAGCGTCAAGCGGAGCGCAGACCCTCTCGGGGCCCAGCTTTTGCATCCTGCCCTGTGAAAACCGGAACCTCGCCTCGTAGACCTCTCCCTTGCGCGCGTCCAGCAGTGCGCAAATCAGGCCGGGAAAATGAGAGGCCTGAAGGGCCAGCGCCTCCAGACTCGACACGCCGACCAGAGGTTTTCCCATGGACAGGGCCAGGGCCTTGATCGTACTTATTCCGATTCGAAGACCGGTAAAGCTTCCCGGGCCTCTGGATACGGCGAATCCGTCGACGTTCGAAATTGCAGCGCCGGAAAGACGCAGAATCTGATCGATCATCACCATCAGGTGCGTGGCATGGGTCCGTCCGTTGCCGCAGTTCCATTCGGCCACCAGCGCCCCGTCTTCCATCAGGGCCGCGCTGCAGGTCCTGGAAGCCGTATCCAGCGCCAGAATTCGCATAAGGTTCAACCTCGATCTACGGTCAGCTTTTCTGAGCTCCGCTTTCCGGATTCGCGTTTTCTTCGGTTAAGCCGTCCGAGGCATCCTGCTTTTTCCTCTTTCGAAGCCGGAGTTTTTCACCCTCGACAGCCTCTTCCAGAGAAATGGCAAGCACCTCATCCATGTTTTTGACCCGCACAAAGCGGATCTTTCGCTTGACGTTTGCAGGAATTTCCGAAAGATCCCGTTTGTTTTTCTCCGGAATGATAATGGTGGTGATTCCCGCTCTCAGGGCGCCCAGGGCCTTTTCCTTGAGCCCTCCGATGGGCAGCACCCTTCCGCGAAGCGTGATTTCCCCGGTCATGGCCACATCCTTGTTCACCGGCCTTCGGGTGAGGGCCGATATCAGGGCCGCGGCCATGGCGATTCCGGCCGAGGGTCCGTCCTTGGGAATGGCGCCGGCCGGCACGTGAATATGAACGTCGAGGTTCTCCAGAAAGTTTTCCTCCACGCCGAAGTCCTTCAGGTGAGAACGCGCATAGCTTAACGCCGCGCGGGCGGATTCCTGCATCACCTCGCCGATCTGACCGGTCAGAATCAGCTCGCCCTTCCCGGACAGCAGGGTCGCCTCCACATAGAGAACCTCGCCGCCGACCTGGGTCCAGGCCAGCCCGGTGGAAAGACCGATCTGGCTCTCTTCCTTGTCCATTTCCGGATAATACTGGGGAATTCCCAGGTACTTCTCCAGGTTGCTCCGGGTAACCGAAAAAGGCCCCTTCTCCCCTTCGGCCACCCTGCGCGCCACCTTCCGGCAGATTTTTCCGATCTCCCGCTCCAGATTTCTCAGGCCCGCCTCGGAGGTGTACTCGTTGATGATCTGCGTCAGGACCCCGTTGCTGATCTGAAGCATCTTGGGCTTCAACCCGTGCTCCTTGATCTGCCGGGGAATCAGAAAGGTTTCGGCGATCTCGCGTTTTTCCTCCAGGGCATACCCGGAGAGGTTCAGCACCTCCATCCGGTCCAGAAGCGCCGAAGGAATCGTGTCCGTGACGTTGGCCGTCAGAATGAACATCACATCCGAAAGGTCGAAGGCGAGATTCAGATAATGATCGCTGAAAGAGTCGTTCTGCTCGGGATCCAGGGCCTCCAGAAGCGCCGAGGACGGATCGCCTCGAAAATCCGCGCCGAGCTTGTCGATCTCGTCCATCATAAAGACCGGATTCCGTGTGCCGCACTGCTTAAGTCCCTGAAGAATGCGGCCGGGCAGAGCGCCGATATACGTGCGGCGGTGGCCCCGGATCTCCGCCTCGTCATGCACCCCGCCCAGGGAGATGCGGACGAATTTCCGGTTCATGGCGCGGGCAATGGCCTGCCCCAAGGAGGTTTTCCCCACGCCCGGAGGACCGGCAAAGCAAAGAATCTGCCCCTTCATTTTAGGATTGAGTTTTCGGACGCTGAGGTATTCCAGTATCCGGTCCTTTATCTTCTGAAGACCGTAGTGCTCCTTGTCGAGAATCTCCTTGGCCTTGGGAATATCGATGACGTCGCGGCTGGACTTGCTCCAGGGCATCTCGACCAGCCAGTCCAGGTAGGTGCGCACCACCGAGGACTCGGCGGAATCCGGATGCATCTGCTCCAGGCGCCGGAGCTGCTTTATGGCCTCCTCCTGGGCGTATTTGGGCATCTTGGCCCGTTTGATCTTTTTTCTGTATTCCTCGACTTCCTGCGCTTTTTCATCCAGTTCGCCCAGCTCCCGGTGAATGGCCCGCATCTGCTCCCGCAGGAAATAATCCCGCTGGCTCTTGGAAATTTCGTCCTTGACGTTGGACTGAATTTTGGCCTGCATGGAGGACAGTTCCACCTCCCGCGACAGCAGATCGTTCACCTTCCGAAGGCGCTTCAACGGATCCGTCATCTCCAGAATCAGCTGAGAATCTTCAATCTTCAGCTTCATGTTGGACACCACCAGATCGGCGAGTTTGCCGGGATCATCGATGTTTTCCAGAATCGAACCCACGTCGATGTTCAACTCTCCGCGCAGCGCCAGAATCTTCTGGGAATGCTCCCGGACATTGCGCATGAGGGCTTCGATTTCCAGGTTCATCTCCGGAATCGGCTCATCCTGAATCAGCTCGACGCGGACCCGGTAAACGCTCTTTTTTCTCACGTAGGATAGAATTTTTGCCTTGGTGATTCCCTGAACCAGGACCTTGACGCGCCCGTCGGGCAGCTTGAACATCCTGAGAATACGGCTCACCGTGCCCACCTCGAAAATTTCCTCGGCCTGCGGGCTTTCCGTGGCAGGATCTTTCTGCGTGGCCACCATCAGATAGCGGTCCTTGGTTATGGCCTCTTCCACGGCCCGAATCGATTTATCCCTGCCGACAAAAAGCGGAAGCAGCATATCGGTAAATATCACCACATCCCTGACCGGCAACAAGGGCAGGGTCGTGGGAATATCCAAATCAATTTCCTGCTCTTCGATGATGCTGATCAGATCATCCCTGTCTGTTTCTGCCATTTTTTCTCCTGTTCCGATAAAATGCCTTCCCGGCAGCATAAAAAATTCCGCAAACCGGGAAAAGTGTCCAATTAAAATAAGATATATTTTTAATTCCGCAATATCAATCTTGATTTTTTTCCCCGCACCGCCTTAATATGCAAAATCAGCTTAACTTTCATAAACGATCAAAGCAGGACTGGGGCATGCCGGAAGCAATATTGATCGGATTCATATTTATCGTGAGTTTGTGTCTGGGAAGCTTTCTGAATGTATGCATCTGGCGCATCCCCACCTCTCAATCCATTGTCTTTCCCGGATCCATGTGCCCTTCCTGCAAACACCCCATTCAATTCTATGACAATATTCCGGTGATCAGTTTTCTGATTCTCAGGGGCCGGTGCCGCGGATGCGGAGCGCCGATCTCCGTCAGATATCCGCTGGTGGAACTGGCGACCGGAGGCTTGGCGCTTGGCGCATATTTCAAATTCGGCATCAGCCTCGAGGCGCTGATCGCCTTTGGTTTTATCTGCATGCTGCTGGTGGTGGCCCTGATCGACTTCGACCATCGAATCATTCCGGACATCATCTCGCTTCCGGCCATTCCGGCCGGCTTTATCGCCTCTTTTTTTCTAAGCTCACTGTCCTGGACAGATTCCCTGCTGGGCATCCTGTCCGGCGCCGGCATTCTTCTGGCCGTTGCCTGGCTGTATTACCGGATCACCGGCAAGGAAGGCATGGGCGGAGGCGACGTCAAGCTGCTGGCCGCCATCGGCGCGTTCACCGGCTGGCAGGGCGTGATTTTTACCGTTTTTGTCTCATCGCTGGCCGGCAGCATCAGCGGATTCATTCTCATGGCCCGCAGCGGAAAAACCATGAAAATGGCCATCCCCTTCGGTCCGTTTCTCTCTCTCGGAGCGGTTATCTATGTTTTCTGGGGGCAGGAACTGATTCGCTGGTATTTCCGGTTGTTTTAAGGGCAAAGGTCCCCTGCATTCGTCGTAGACGCCGGATCGAACAATCCACCTGAGCCGGAAACTCTTGCCTGCAACCCGAAACAGCGCAAACGCGTCATGATTGACCGCCCGGTTCCGAATCATTCCGTGGAACATTTTTCAGGAGAATTGTATGCGGCTTGCCGTCATCTCGGACATTCACGGCAACATGGAGGCCCTTGAGCAGGTGATGGCCGACATCGACCGCTCCGGCGTTGATGAAACCGTGTGCCTGGGGGATATGATCGGATACGGGCCGGATCCGCGGGCCGTGATCGGATGCGTTCAAAAGCGGGAAATTCCCTGCGTGGCGGGCAATCATGAGCTTGCCGTTAATGACCCGGCATGCATGCTCGAAATGAATCTTTACGCCCGGATTTCCCTGAAATTCACCCGCGGCATGCTTAGCGGGAAGGACCTGGACTTTATCCGGCGGCTGCCGTCCTTTCGGGTTCTGCACGAATGCCGTTTCGTTCACGGATTTCCCCCGGACAGCCCCATTGAGTATCTTTCACGGATTCCTCAGAACCGCATGCGGCAGGTCATGAGCCGGATGACCGAAAACATCTGTTTTGTCGGCCACACCCATCTGCTGGGCCGGGTCGAATTCGACGGAACCGACCTGAAACGCACCGGATTCAAAGGCGACCCCCTTTTTCTGAAGCAAAACCTGCGTTATATCGTCAACGCGGGCAGCGTCGGCCAGCCCCGGGATCCGGACAAACGCGCCAAATACGTGATATGGGATACGAAAACGAAAACGGTAGAGCCCCGTTATGTCGACTACGACCGTCGAAAGACGGCCGGAAAGATCCGCGACGCCGGTCTTCCGGAGATCCATGCACATCTTCTTCTGTAAGATCCAACAGCGCCGAGAAAGGAATCCGTTCATGAAATTCACCCTTCCCTCCTACCTCCCTCCGGACTTCAGCGGCAGGATCCTTGCCGCGGCCCCGCCGGCCCGGTTTGAAACCGTGACGCAGGCCGGAGTAGCCCCGAAGGGATATCACGCCACCTCGATTTTTCCCGAATATTTTCAGGTTGAAAAAGGGCGCTGGATACTGGCCGAAAACTCCCGAATGGACTGCGCGGCCGTGCTGGAAAGCGACCGGTCCATTTCGGTGAAGGAACTGCGCCGTCTTGAAATCGGCGACCGGGTCGCCTGCGGCCGCAAGGAAAACGGAGAAGAAGGGATGCTGGTTCATGCGCAGGCCTTTGAATCCCGGGAGAATTGGAGCGACAAGTTCGTGTTTCGGTCCCACCTGACCCGGGAGACCTCCTTTTCGATTGATTACGACGAACTGTACGCCCTGCTGGATCATGAGCGCGACCAGGGATTCATCCTATGGGTCCTGGGACCGGCCGTGGTGTTTGACCAGGACGCCAGAAAGGCGTTTGTCCGCCTGATTCAGCGCGGCTATGCGCAGGGGCTTCTTGCGGGAAACGCCCTGGCCACGCACGATCTGGAGGGAGCGCTTTACGGAACCGCCCTGGGTCAGGAGATCTACTCCAAAAAACGCGCGGCCCTGGGCCATTACAATCACCTGGATACCCTGAACCGCATTCGGGGGCTGGGTTCGATTGAATCGGCCGTTTCCTCCGGCCTGATTCAGGACGGGATCATGCACGCGGTCATCAAACACCGGATCCCTTATGTGCTGGCCGGATCCATTCGGGACGACGGCCCGCTTCCCGAGGTGATCGCCGACGTCTGCAAGGCTCAGGACCGGATGCGCGATCTGGCGCAAAAAGCCACCACGGTCATCGCCCTGGCCACCCAGCTGCATGCGATCGCCACGGGCAACATGGTTCCGTGCTACCATGTCGAACCAGGGGGCCGGGTGCGGCCCGTGTACTTTTATGTGGTGGACATGTCGGAGTTCGCCGTCAGCAAGCTCGCGGACCGGGGATCGCTGACCGTGCGTTCGATTCTGACCAATGTTCAGGATTTTGTCGTCACCGTGGAGCGGGGGCTTCGGCGCGACCCGTGATCCGGGTTCCGGCGGACCCCAGAACCGCCGCCTCGATCCGGTCCAGGGAGGCAATGACCGCGCGTTTCCCCCCGAAACGGATAAATTCCACGGCCGCCTCGATCTTGGGCCCCATCGAGCCTTGCGGAAACTGCCCCTGAGCCAGGAATTGTTCGGCCTGATCCAGGCTGAGTTCGGACAGAAACCGCTCCGAAGGCTTTCCGTAATCCAGAGCAACGGCCGGGACGTCGGTGGCCATCACAAAGATCTCCACCCCCACCTCCCGGGCCAGCCTGGCGCTGGCCAGGTCCTTGTCGATCACCGCATTCACCCCGCAGAAAGACCGGCCCTCCCGGATCACGGGAATTCCGCCGCCGCCGCAGCAGATCACGATAAAGTCCATCTCGATCAAGGCTCGAATCTCGGCTTTTTCCACGATGG
>Ga0265294_10000212_pt1 | contig 73923 bp, 70 predicted proteins | sample MunlanPumphouse3_FD_192504 | JGI IMG/M metagenome (GOLD analysis project Ga0265294, IMG submission 192504) | Groundwater microbial communities from a municipal landfill in Southern Ontario, Canada - Pumphouse #3 | ecosystem: Environmental > Aquatic > Deep subsurface > Groundwater | place...
ACAATCACGTAGCCGTATAAAGTTCATGAATGTGAACAGGTTCATTTTGTAGCTTTGCAAAATCGACTGTTTTATATCCCTCACTGTGTTCAATTAAAAAGTTTTTATCTTTAAAATGAGGTAACAACGTTTCAAAAAGTGGGTCATTAATATCAATAATAAATTTATGGTCTAAAGTGGTGTCTAAAAAGAGTTTAAACCAATTAAGATGCTTAAAATCTGTCACCATACCATTGTTTAAAACAGTGCTTTCTAAGTGAACCAGAACAGCTCCTTGATGGCCGTGTAAATGACGGCACATAAGACAGCTATTGAGTGAAAACTCTTGGTTTAACTCTTGAGACCAAACACGGTGACCATAACAAAAATCAAATTGTTTGCTTATTTGCCATTTTCGTTGCACTAGTCATCCCTTCTGTAAATTTTTTAAGCAATTAGTATAGTAAAACGATGCTTTAAAATAGATTTCTAGACGCATTTAAAAGTGTAGCAAGACCGTAACGCTTTATCTAAAGGTTGCACAAACGCAAACGATAATCCTTGTGTGGTGTAGTCAACACCTGCTTCACTTTGACTGACACTTTTAATTTTGCATACATAAACGGTAACCTCTTTTTCAAAAGTAAAAGAGATTTTTTTATTGAGAGATTTATCTTTAATAACTAACTTTAAAGTGCAAAATTCCAAACTATCATGAATATGGCAATTATTAATTAAAAGCGAATCGTAATCGTTAAAGTGTAAATTCCATTCCAACACATATAATAAGGGTTTTTCAAAAGAAGTTTCTATATTAATAGTAGATTGAATCGCATTTTTATTAAATTCAAACTCTTTTTTTAAAGAGGTAGGATATTTTTTTTCAAGATAAATTCCCCCATTTCTCTCTAAAGCTAAAGATTTATCAGAAGTGTTAACTACAGTAAAGGGTTGATTGGTAAAATCAGAGTACTCAATAAAACTATTGGCTTCAAAAGTTTTTAGCGAAAAAGAGCAGTCTGTTATATGGTCAATAGCAGATTTTTTTAAGTACCAATCAACATGGAAATCTAAATCTTCATGGGTTGTTAAAATATTGTCATGAATATTAGGACTCTCTTCTTGAGTTTCAACTAAAGAAGTTTGCTCTTCTTTGACAATATTACTGTGATAAATCTCTTTGTATCGTGTAAGCGTATTTTGAAGGTTAAAACGATCCTCTCGTAAGTCAAGTTCTACAATTTGACCACCATTTTTACAATCAAGAATAACAATTAACTCTTTAGTAAGGAATTTATACTCCTCATACGAGTTTAAGTTAATATCTTTTTTTTGCATACCAATGGGAGAATCAAGTAAATTTTCACACTCAATGATATATCGGTAAGCATTGTCTCTTAAGTTTGGAAGATAAATGCCTCCAAAAATACCATGCCATAAAACATCGTTACATTGAGTTTTATAAAGTGCTTTTTTAAATTTAGCAGAAGCAGCATTTGTTTTTGAAAGTTCTAATGAACGCTTATGAATCCAGTTACTCTCATTGTATTTTAAGAAAAAGTTTTTCCAAATACCTCCACGAATAAGATGTTCTAACTCAGGAACGGTTTGAACTAACTCTTTGTAATCTTGAGCTAAATTAGGCAAAATTGACCATTCTTGCATTTCATGATACGAAACCGTAGGTATATAGGCTAAATCTATGGCTTTATTTTGTGTGTAATATTCATTAAAAGTTAAAACATCAATAGTTTCATCTGATAAAGTGGTTTCAAAAAAGTTTTTAAGCCACTCTTGTTCATAGACTTTTTCATAAGTTTTAGGCCAAACTCCAAACTTTTCACCGTCATCAAAAATAATAGCAGCATTTTGCCCGGCTTTATTTCTAATAGAGTGTAAAGTCTGTTGAGTTTTCTCAACTGAAGCAAAAGGAATCACATATCGCAGTGCTTTATTGATAGGAAATAAGGCAATAGTGTGGTTACTGTTTTCACTGATAAAATAGCCATTTAAATTTTTAGTATCATGACCTGCTGCTATTAAATGGTAGTCATCAACAATAACATATTCAATGTTGCATATATGTAAATCATCAATTATTGAATCGTCCCAAATACGCTCTGTTAGCCATAATCCCTTAGGCGTTTGATTGAAATTTTTCTTAATGAAATTAGTAAGTTTATTGATTTGAGCAATACGGTCACAGCTTGGAATTGATGCTAAAATAGGTTCATAGTATCCCCCTGTGAAAAATTCTAATTGAGGGGAGAGTTCTTGTATTAATGCAAATAAACTTGGTCGGTTTTTTTTGATAAATTCAAGAAGCCAACCACTAAAATGAACCGAGCATTTAAAAGTTGGGTATTGCTTTAAAATGGTAAAAAAAGGTTCATAAGATTTTTCTATAATCTCATAGACAACGCTATCAAAATTGTCAATTGGCTGATGACAATGTATTCCAAAAAGCAAATTTGTTTTCATGGTGTAACCTTTATTGTAGTAAATGGACATTTTAATCTAAATTTGATTAAAACATATACATATTTATGACATTTTTAAATTATTATAGTAGAATACTACTATAAATATAGAATATTACAAGAAGAAGTAGAATAAGTTTAGCTTATGTTTATTTTGTAATAAAGCTCTATTGTATAGTATTGAATCAAATTTTACACCCTACAGGAGAAAAGCATGGCACTTAAAGTCGCAATAAATGGAACAGGAAGAATTGGATTAATTGTAGCAAAAATTATAGTTGCACGAGATGATATAGAGTTAGTAGCTATGAATACTACGAGCAATATGGATATGCTTTTATATTTATTAAAATATGATTCTATCCATACTGGTGTAGATGCAAAGAAAATTGATGACAATACTATTAGCATAAATGGTAAAAAAGTAAAGATTTTTATGGAAAGAGATCCTTTGAAACTAGATTTTGGTGGATGTGGAGCTAAGGTAGTTATTGAGTGTACGGGAAAATTCTTAACACAAGAGAGTTGTCAAGCGCATTTACGAAATGGCGTTGAAAAAGTTATTATGTCTGCACCTGCAAAAGATGATACTCCGACATTTGTCTATGGAATTAATTCAGATATGTATAAATCAGAAAAAATTGTATCAAACGCTTCTTGTACAACAAACTGTTTAGCACCTATTTGTAAAGTTTTAGACGATGCTTTTGGAATTGAAAATGGATTAATGACAACCATTCATTCGTATACCAATGACCAAAATATTTTAGACGTTAAACACAGTTCTGACCAACGACGTGCAAGAGCAGCTGCTTTAAATATGATTCCAACAACAACGGGTGCTGCAAAAGCTATTAGTAAAGTAATGCCACATTTAAGTGGAAAATTAAATGGGTATGCCATGAGAGTTCCAACTGCAAATGTTTCAGTAGTAGATTTAACCGTAAATTTAAAAAAAGATGTTACGAAAGAAGCAGTTAACGAAGCTATGAAAAAAGCCAGTGAAACAATTTTTAAAGGTCTTCTTGAAATTGATGAAGACAAAAGAGTTTCAAGTGACTTTATAGGAAGCTCATATTCAGCTACGTATGTTCCAGATATGACAAGTGTTGTAGGGGATAAATGCGTTAAAGTATTAGCATGGTATGACAATGAGTGGGGATACAGTACAAGATTAGTAGATATGTCATTGTTTATTGGAAATTTCAAATAAGGATACAACCATGGTACGTTTTGAGAATGCATTTAACTCAACATTGAGTAAAAAAGCTAAAAAAAGAGTAGATACTGTTTTTTTAGCAATTAAAAAAGAAAAAAGTGAAAAAAAAGTAGGGTATTACTCTTTGCCTCAAAAAAGTAAGAAACTTTTAAAAGAGATAAATGTCTATAAAAAAAACAATCCATTTTTTTCAAAGCAAGAGATTAACGATATTGTTATTATGGGAATCGGTGGTTCTACTTTAGGAACTAAAGCAATATATGAAGCATTAAAGCACCAATATTCACAAAAAAGAGAGTTGCATTTCTTAGAAAATTGCGACTCTATACAAATTGAAGAGACGCTTGGAAAAATTAAAAAAGAGAAAACACTTTTTATGGTTATTTCAAAATCGGGAACTACTATTGAAACAATTTCTATTTTTAAACATATTTTAGAAGAGTACAAATTTGATTTAAGTGACCAAAAACAAGCCAACCAATTTGTAATTATTACAGATGAAGGTTCATCTTTGAATGCTTTTGCAAATGAGTATAACATTCAACAGTTTTTTATACCTGCAAATGTAGGAGGACGTTTTTCTGTTCTTTCAGCCGTGGGAGTTGTGCCTTTAAGTTTAATGGAGTTTGATGTTAAAGCTTTATTGAAAGGGGCTAAAGAGTTTGGACAGTCATTTTTCAAAAAAGAGCAAACTTCATTGCTTCATAAGGCGTACCACTATTATAAAAATATAAATAAGCAACCTATTAATGTTATGTTTACATACTCTACAAGACTGCAATATTTCAATCAATGGTATGTGCAGTTATGGGGAGAGTCTTTGGGTAAAAAAAATGAGTTGGATAAAAAAGTAGGGTTAACTCCTATTGGATTAGTGGGTTCCGTTGATCAACACTCATTTTTACAACTTATTATTCAAGGTCCTGAAAATAAAACCGTTACATTTATTTCAATTGATGATTTTGGTAAAAAAATAAATATTCCTAAAATTAAACTGCCACATTTAGAAAAATGTGATTTTGCGAATGGAAGCAGTTTTACAAAACTTTTAAATGCACAGTGTGCTGCTACAAAAGAGAGTTTAGAAGAAGAGGGTATTGTAGTTGATGAAATAAAATTAACCACGTTAGATGAGAAAAATGTGGGAACATTAATTTGTTATTATGAAATTTTAACTTCAGTAATGGGAAAATTTTTAAAGATTAATACTTATGATCAGCCAGGTGTTGAGTTTGGAAAAATTAAATTAGTTAAAAAATTCGAAAAAAGGTGAACTATGGCAATTGCAATTATGACTTCAGGTGGAGATTGTGCAGGAATGAACCCCGCAATTAAGCAATTTGTAGATTACAGTTTTTCAAAAAAAATGCAACCTTATTTAATTTACGATGGACTTGAAGGATTGATTGATAACACAATTAAAAAAGCTTGTTATGAAGATGTAGCAGGAATTATGCACCTAGGGGGAACAAAAATTCGTTCTTCCAGATCAAAGCGTTTTTTTGAATATAAATACAGAGAACAAGCCTTTAAAAACCTTCAACAACTCGGAATTGATAAAATTATAGTTTTAGGAGGAGATGGTTCTTTCAAAGCACTTGACCAGTTTTATAAAGATTTTGGAATTAGTTTTGTAGGAATCCCCTCAACTATTGACAACGATATTTTTGGAACAGATTATTGTTTAGGCGTAGACACTGCACTTAATATGATAAGAAATGCAACAGATGCCATACGAGATACCTCGGCTTCTTTTAAAAGAGCTTGTGTTATAGAAACTATGGGAAGAAATTGCGGATACTTAGCACTGGTAACTGCAATTACCTGTGGAGCTGAGGTTTGTATGATTCCTGAATTAGAGTACGATTTAGATGTTATTGGACAACGACTAAAAGAGGAGTTAGCAAATGGAAGAAAATACATAGTTTGTGTTGTTTCTGAAGGATGCAAAGAAGATGTTTGTACGAGTACTCAAGGAATCGTAAATTGGTTAGAAAAAGATTTGGGTATTGAAACCCGAGCAACGATTTTAGGACACGTGCAACGAGGTGGAAACCCAACTGTATTTGACAGATTAATGGCATCTGAATTTGCTACATATGCAGTTGACCATTTAGTAGAAAATGAAAAAAGTAATAAAGTAATTGTTTATAAACAAAGCCAGTTTGAGTTTGTATCAATTGATTATATTAATTCAGAAAAATACCAAATCAAACAAGAGTTGTTGGATTTAGCTAAACGATTAGTAAATTAAAAAACAAAGGGATATATGATGAAAGCAATAGTACTAGCAGGTGGATTTGGAACCCGAATTCAGCCGTTAACCAACTCCATACCAAAACCCATGCTTCCTATTTTAAATAGACCAATGATGGAGCATATAATTTTAAAATTAAGAGATGAATTGCAAGTTAAACAAATTGCAGTTATGCTTTTTTTTAAACCAGAAGTTATTAAGAACTATTTTAAAGACGGAAAAGATTGGGGAGTTGAAATTACTTATTATCAACCCGATGATGATTATGGAACAGCAGGAGCTATCTCTTTTGCACGAGATTTTTTAGACGAAACTTTTATTATTGTAAGTGGAGATTTGGTTACCAATTTTGACTTTAAAAAAATAAAAGCATTTCATGAAAGTAAAAAATCTAAGCTAACCATTACACTAACTTCGGTTGAAAACCCTTTACAATTTGGGGTTGTAATTGCCAATAAAGATGGAGAGATAGAGAAATTTCTAGAAAAACCTAGTTGGGGAGAAGTATTTAGTGATACTATTAATACAGGTATTTATGTACTTGAACCTGAAATTATGAACTATATTCCACATGGGCAAAATTTTGACTTTGCTAAAGATTTGTTTCCAAAACTTATGCAAGAAAAAATTACACTTTGGGGTTGCTCTTTAAAAGGGTATTGGCGAGATGTTGGAAATCCTGAGAGTTACCGAGAAGTTTACAAAGATATATTTAATCAAGAGATTGCTTTAGAGTTCAAAGGAACAAAACAAGTTACCGAAACTGCAACGATTTATTCTGAAGAAGGGGTAGAAATTGACCCTAAAGTAAGACTTAATGGTATTGTTGTTCTTGGAAAAAATGTTAAAATATATGAAGGCGTAACACTTGAAAATGTTAGCATTGGAGATAATTGTAGAATCAAAAAACACGCAGAACTAATTGATAGTACTATTTGGAATAAAGTTAATATCCACACTAAAGTAAAACTAAAAAATGCAGTTATTTGTAACAACAATAAAATAGATGAAGAGGTTAAAGCCCCTTTTGGAGTTATTATTGCTGAAAATTGTGAAATCAATAAAAAGGTAAGTTTTGAACGAGATGTAATTATTTGGCCTGACAAAGTTATTGATGAAAAATCGGTGGTCAGTACCAATATTATTTGGGGAGATAAATATAAATCTTCTATTTTTCAAGCAGGAAGAGTAATAGGGCGTACCAATATTGAACTATCTTCTCAAATGTCGGCAAAATTAGCAGAATCGTTTGGTTCTATTTTACCAATTGGTAGCAATGTCTATATTTCAAGAGATTACCATAAAAGTTCACGAATGCTAAAACGAGCTTTTTTAAGTGGAATGCTCTCAGCTGGAATAAATGTATTTGATGTGGAAAATATCTCTTCAAATGTTATGAGACATAGTCTAGCGAACAATGAAAATATAATTGCAGGAGTTCACTTACGGCAATCGGTTATAAATGAGAGTGAAACTGAGATTATTTTTTATACCAATGAAGCGTTGCCTATTGACACAAACTTAGCTAAATCGATTGAAAGAATCTTTTTCTTAGAGAACTTTAGACGAGTGCATTACAACCAAATTGGTGATATTTACGAAGATGATAATATTGTAAAAAAGTATGTTGAAGATATTAGTAAACAAATAGATTCTTCAGCGTTACACAATAAAAATATTAAAATTGCTACGGATATTATGTTTGGATCAACTTCTAATATTTATCCTAGAATTATAAATGAATTGGGAATTGAATCTATTATTTTAAATGCCTATAAAGATGATAAGCAACTTCAAAAAATACCTTCAATTATTCAAAAATCGCATCATGATGTGGGAAAAATTGTAAAGTATCTAAACTTAGATTGTGGCTTTTTAATTTATCCCAATGGACAAAAACTTCAAGTGGTTTGCGATGATGGAAAGCTTTTGGGTGATTATATTTTATTATTGGTGTTGTTGGATTTGATGGATAAAACAAGTCAAAAAAGAGTGAAAGTTTTTCTCCCTGCTTGGGCGCCTGATTTTATTGAGTATAAAAATATTGATATTACACGAGGAAAACTAGAAGCTTTTAAAGCGTCACAGCTGAAAGATTTTGATTTAATTGCCAATACCGATGGACATTTTGCCTTTACACAATTTGGCTTTACAAGTGATGCTTTGTATATGAGTTTTAAACTTTTAGAATTGCTAACTAAAAGTACATTGAAGCTTTCTGAAATAGTACAAAGCTTAGAATCTTTTACATATAGAGGAGAAAATGTCGCTTGTAAAAATGCCTTAAAAGGCAAAATGATGCGAAAATTCTTAGAAGAAGCAGAAGGCAAACGATTTGCAACAACCGATGGTGTTAAGATTTGGGTGAGTTTAAAAGAGTGGATTTTAATGGTACCTGACCAACACAGAGAGTTTTTAAATATCTATATTCAAGCTAACAGCGTTGAAAGAGGCAATACTATATTTAAAGAGTATCATAAAAAAATAGAGTTGTGGAAACATGAGTAAGAAGTTATATGTAAGTTTTTTATGGCATATGCATCAGCCGTATTACAAAGATGACCATACCAATAAAATTGGTATGCCGTGGGTCTTTTTACATGCCATAAAAGATTATTACGATATGCCTTACTATTTGCAAAAGCACAATAAAATTAAAGCAACTTTTAATTTAGTTCCTTCGCTGCTTGTGCAAATTGAGGATTATGCAAATCACACTGCTAATGACAAACTTCTTGATGCACTTAAAAAAGAGGTTTCGACTTTAAGTGAGTATGAGATTGCTTATTTAATGGAGTATCTGTTTTTATCCAATTATGAGAATATGATTAAACCTTTACAGAGGTACTATGAGTTATATTTACAATATAAACAAGCTAGTTGTTATGATGATCTTTTTACCTTACAAGAGATTTTAGATTTAGAAGTGTTGTTTTTGCTCAGTTGGTGTGGGAACTATTTACGAGAAAATAACGCTTTGGTAAAAGCATTATTGTATCAAGAAGCCAATTTTACGCATTTACAAAAAATAGAGTTATTAAATGAACTGTATGCGTTTATGAAAACCATTGTGCCTTACTATAAAAAGCTTGAAGAAAGTGGTCAAATAGCTATTTCTACTACTCCTTTTTATCATCCAATTTTGCCTTTATTAATTGATAAAAAAAGTGCAAAAGAGGCACGTAACGATGTCTTAATGCCAAACAGTGAGGCTTCATATAAAGACTTAGCATCACTGCAAGTTAAAGAAGCAATAATTTATCATGAAAATACTTTTGGGAAAAAACCCAATGGATTTTGGCCAAGTGAAGGAAGTGTTAGTTTTGAGACTATAAAACTTTTAACTGAAAATGATATTAAATGGGCGTGTAGTGACGAAGAGATTTTACATAAAACTATATATAAGTCAAAAAAAGAGAGTCTTTATTACCCGTATAGATTAAACACGGGAAATAAAAGTATCAATCTTTTTTTTAGAGATAAATATTTAAGTGATTTAATTGGCTTTGAGTACAGTTCAAAAGAGGCAAAAAGTGCAGCAAAAGATTTTGTTTCACACTTACACAGTATTTATTTAAATAGCAATGAATCACAACTGGCAAGTGTGATTTTAGACGGTGAAAATGCGTGGGAATATTACCCTAATAATGCAGAAGATTTTTTCGAAGAACTTTATTCGCTTTTAGAAAAACAAGAGTGGTGTCAAACTATTTTATTTGATGATGTAGAGTCATATTCTGATTTACAAGTAAAAGAGATTAGCCATATTGCTTCTGGAAGTTGGATTAGCGGCAATTTCGATATTTGGATTGGTTCAAGTGAAAAAAACAGAGCGTGGGAATTGTTGGATATGACCAAAAATGCCTATGATTTAAAGAAAGATTTTCTTGATGTAAATACCAAAAAACAAATAGAGAAAGAGTTTATGCAAGCATTAGGAAGTGACTGGTTTTGGTGGTATGGCGATGACCACTATACGGTTTTAAAATCCAAATTTGACAAACTTTTTAGAAAACATCTTAAAAACATTTTTAGGCTTATGGAAGAAGAGATTCCTTTGGATATTTTATTGCCAATTGCTGATAAAAACCCTATTAGTGAATTTCACACCAAACCCACACAAAATCATCAGCCCATTATAGATGGTTTAAAAAGTGATTTTTATGAGTGGTTATATTCAGGATATATAAATCTTAAAAAAGACTTTAGTACAATGGATACTTCTGCTTTGGTTATTGAAGGTTTTTATTACAGCAGCGATGATGAGAACAACTTATATTTCTTATTCAAAGGGGCAAAAATCAAATCAATTTTAAATGAAGGCTCTTTGAATTTATATCTTAATAATGAAAAATATAGATTTAAATTAACAAAAGGATTGCAAGAGTTTGATGGCTTTACAGTAGGGATTGATGAGTATATTGAAATCAAAGTTAATGCAACAAAAGATCAAAAAACAGTTGTTGCATTTGAGCTTTTTAAGGAAGAGTTGAAGGTTCAATTTGCACCCATTAACAAAGAGATAATACTAGATTTTGAAATACAGGATTTCCAAAAATGGTATGTATAAATAGGAGAAACATTGTCAGAATTTAGATATTGCAAATTAAATAAAGAGTGGATTATATTTGCTCCAGAGAGACTTTTACGGCCTAAAGATTTTTATATTAACAACAATGAAATCATTTCAAAAGAAGAAGATTGCCCTTTTGATGTAGAAAAAGAGTATTTAACCCCTTCTTTGATTGACCAAATTGTTCAAGAAAACAGATGGCAATGCAAAGTGATACCCAATGAGTACAATGTCTTATCTATTGAAGTAGAACCTCTTTCAATTAAAGAGCAGTTTTTTGACAAATATACTGGCTTTGGTGCACATGAAATTTTAGTTGAAACTCCTTTGCACGATAAGTATATGTTTGAATATGATTACAATGATTTCAATAACTATTTAACACTTCTTCAAAAAAGAGTAGTAAATTTACATAAAGATGCCCGACTTAAATATCTGTCTATTTTTAAAAACCATGGAGAAAAAGCGGGAGCTTCTTTTAGTCATAGCCATACTCAGCTTATTGCAATGCCTTTTTTGCCTAAAAAAACAGAGGAAATTATTGCTTCAAAAAAGAGTTACTATGAAAAACACAAAAGAGCTTTAGTAGATGACTTAGTCTATGAAGAGATACAATATAAAAAAAATCTTGTTTGTGAAAATTTAGACTTTATTGCCTATTGTCCTTATGCTTCAAGACATGCTTTTGAAGTTAAAATTGTAAGTAAAAAAAAGTTAGCCAGTTTAAGTGAATTTACGGCTAAAGATATTTCTGCTCTCAGTGATATTTTGCGTGATTTTTTCCAAAAGTTTAAACGCACTTTAGGAGTTAATATTGCTTTTAATATGGTTATTAAAAATGCTCCGTATTTGAACTATGACACAAACACTAAAGAGTATTTTAGATTTTCCATTAGAATTGTCCCTCGAATTTACAAACCTGCTGGCTTTGAAATAGACAGCGGAGTATTTATAAATGTAGTTTTACCAGAAGTTGCAGCACAAGCATATAAGGAGTCTTTATGAGTATTTTATTTGCATCCAGTGAGATTTTTCCGTACGCAAAAAGTGGCGGATTAGCCGATGTTTCTCACTCTTTACCCCAAGCGTTACGCTTAGAAGAAACCGTTTATACCATCATGCCTTTGTATGATATAGTTGACCGAAAAAAACACAAAATTGTCTTTAGTGGAGTAAGTTTTTGGTATATTCTTGATGGCATTAACCACCAGTTTGATATCTTTCATAAAAAAGATTGTAAAGAAGATTTATTTATTTACAACCCAATAATTTGCGGAAGAAGTGGTCTTTATGATGATCAATTTGGCGATTTTGGAGACAACGGACTTCGTTTTGGACTTTTTTCTTATGCCATTATTGAAACCGTTGAAAAATTAAAACTTGATATTAAAGTTTTTCATTTAAACGATTGGCAAACTTCTTTGGTGGCATTATTAGCTAAAACTAAATACCACTTATCTCAAAAAATTGTCTTAACTATACACAATTTGGCATATCAAGGAGTGTTTGATAAGTCGGTTATGAAAGAGTTGGAACTTGATTGGACAACATGCTATAAGTTTAACGGAATAGAATATTTTGATAAGGTTAATTTTTTAAAAGCAGGAATTAATTTTTGCGATGTTTTAACAACAGTAAGCCCTAGTTATGCTCATGAAATTCAAACGCCAATGTATGGATGCTCACTAGATGAAACTTTGCGTGTTAACTCTTATAAGTTAACCGGTATTTTAAATGGTATTAGTAATGAGGTGTTTGACCCTAAAACGGATGAATCTTTATATAAAAACTATGATATTGAAACACTAAAAGTTAAAAAACAGAATAAAAAAGCACTTTTAAAAGAGTTAAACTTAAAAGGTGATACCAAAGCGTTGTTTGTATTTATAAGCCGATTAACCTCTCAAAAAGGGGTCGATTTACTAATAGCCAGTTTGCCTATATTAAAAGATTTTGAAGCCAATTTTATTATTTTAGGAAATGGTGAGGATTACTATAATGATAGATTAAGAGCCTATGAAAATAGCTTTGATTCAATACATATTCAAATAGGATACGATGAGGGCTTAAGCCGAAAACTCTACAGTGCTGCTGATTTTTTATTAATGCCTTCAACGTTTGAACCATGTGGATTAAACCAAATGATTGCTATGCGTTATGGAACCATGCCAATTGTTAGTAAAACAGGGGGGTTAAGAGACAGCGTAACTGATTTTACTGATGTGCACGATTTAAAGAGTGCCAAAGGCGTTGGAATAACGTTTGAAGAACATAATCTATTTTGGTTTTTGCACGCTATTGGAAAAGCCTTTTCTTTATATTCCAATGCAACACGGTTTGAAAAATTAAAAGCTCATAATATGAGTGTTGATTATTCTTGGAAACACTCAGCTTCTATGTATCTAAATCTGTATAAAGGGTAAAAGTGAATCTCTATATCGATTATGGTGGAACGAATTTTCGTTATCAAATTAATGAAGAACCTGTACAAGTACAAGAGAGCAAAAATAGTGATTTAATAGCTTTTTTAGAAGAGAAAATTGAAGCATTAAATATTAAAAAAGTTGCCATTGCCTTTGCAGGACAAGTCAATAATGGGAAAATAATTTCTGCTCCTAATATTTCTTTACAGAGTGTAGATATAAAAAAGTATATAGAGAACAAATATAAGGTACAATTAGAGATACAAAACGATTTAAAATGTGCAACTTTATTTGAAAATAGCCAATATCTTGAATACAAAAGTATGGTGGTTATCTATATTGGAACAGGAGTAGGGTGTGGATTTGTACTTAACGACACTCTTGTTGCAGGACGAAATAATTTTGCTGGAGAAATAGGACATATTCCTTTTGAAAAAACACCTTTTACCTGTGGGTGTTCAAGAGACGATTGTGTTGAGTTATCTTTAGGTGGAAAAGCATTAGGATTATGGAGTTCAGAATATAAGTTAAATCTTAAGGAGATAACGTTAGAAGCTATACAAAATGACCCTTTAGGAAAACCTATATATGAAAAGTTTAACACCGCTTTGGAACATCTGTTTAATACATTGTTAAATGTTTATGACCCAGAACTATTTGTTTTTGGTGGTGGTGTAATGCAAAAAAATCCACAACTAATTGAGAATTTAGAAAAGTTTTATGAAAAAAGCGCCTTTACGCAAGTGCGAAAAGCTCCTAAGATTGTTTTGAGTTCTTCAAATAATGGCCCTTTAAACGGGGCTAAATTACTACTACACTATAAAGGTTATACTCATGAATGAATTACATCCGTACAAAATCGATCAAAAATACACAACTAGCGTTGCCTACTTCTCTATGGAGTTTGCTATTCATCAAGCACTGAAAATTTATTCAGGTGGATTGGGATTTTTATCTGGTTCTCATATGCGAAGTGCATATGAGTTAAAGCAAAATGTTGTTGGAATTGGTATTTTGTGGAGCTATGGTTATTATGACCAAGGCAGAGATGAACAGCGAAATCTAAAAATTGATTTTCGGAGGAAACGATATTATTTCTTAGAAGATTTAAATATTACAGTTAATGTTGTTGTTAATGGTAAGCCAATTGCTGTAAAAGCATTTTTGTTGCCAAGCAAAGTTTTTGGAACAGCACCTGTAATTCTTCTTTCAACCGATGTAGAAGAGAACGATTATCTTTCACGAACTATTACGCATAAGTTATATGACTCTAACAATGAAACACGAATTGCCCAAGAGATTATTTTAGGAATTGGGGGAGTAAAAGTGTTAGATGCACTTAATTACCAACCTGAAATCTATCATATGAACGAAGGACACTCTTTGCCAATGACATTTGAGTTATACAATAAATATAAAGATTTTGAGAAAGTTAAACAGAGAGTTGTATTTACAACACACACACCAGAAGCTGCTGGAAATGAAGTACATAATGTGTATCAACTTCATAAAATGGGCTTTTTTAGTGATGCTTCAATTGAAGAGATTAAAGATTATTTTAAACCTTCACACGACATGTTTAGCCTAACAGAAGGAGCATTAAAAGTAGCGAAAATTGCCAATGCTGTTTCTAAAATGCACGGAGAAGTCTCTAATAAAATGTGGAAAGATGTTGAGAACAAGTGTGAGATTACTTATATTACCAATGCTCAAAATAAAAACTATTGGACAGATAAAGAGTTGATGAAAGTTTTTTCTGAACATGAAGATTATTCTTTAGATGCCAGAAAGAAACATTTAAAAAGAGTATTTTTTGATGAAATAGCTAACCAAACAGGAAAAATGTTTGACCCTGAAGTCTTAACCATTGTTTGGGCAAGACGATTTGCTGAGTACAAACGACCAGGGCTTTTAAAATATGATTTTGACCGATTTGAAAAAATGGTTAAAAATACAGATACTCCTGTTCAGCTTGTATGGGCAGGGAAACCTTACCCATTTGATACAGGGGCAATTAATCTGTTTAATGAAATTTTTCATCTTTCAAGAAGTTATAAAAATGTGGCGGTTTTAGTAGGGTATGAGTTAAGACTTTCTATGATTATGAAAAAAGGTGCAGACGTGTGGCTTAACACACCAAGAGTAACAAGAGAAGCCAGTGGAACAAGTGGAATGAGTGCTGCAATGAATGGAGCTATAAACGTTTCTATTCCAGATGGTTGGCACCCTGAGTTTTGTCAAGAGGGAATTAATGGATTTACTATTCCAGATGTTGATCACAGCTTACCAATTGAAGAACAAGATAGAATCGACAATCAAAATCTGATGGATATTTTAGAAAAACATGTTATTCCAACTTATTATAATGACAAAAAACATTGGATAGAAATGGTTAAAAACTCGATACATGGAGTTATTCCTGCGTTTGACTCAGGTCGAATGGCACACGAATATTATTTAAAGTTATACGATTTTGAAAAAGAACAAGAAAACAGTTGAGAAGAGAATGCACGAATATATTAAGGGGATGTTATGAATTTAGAATTGCAAAAAATCGTAAATAAGAGTTTAGAATTGGAAAATGATTTTTCCAGTTCTTCTCATGCTAGTAATACAATAATGTATGAAAGTCAAGAAGCAGCAAGTGAAGAGTTTATAATTCCCTCTAGATACCATAAAAATACCTTAGTTTTATTGCCAATTAATCAAGAGCATTATTATGTTTATTGGGAATTAACACAAGAACTTTTGCATGAATATAAAGTTGATTTAAACCAACAAAAACTCTATTTAAAAGTAGAAGATAGTAGTGATGTGTTGTTATTTGAATTTGAGTCATCTTTTGACTTGAGCGAATATTTTTTTAGTTTAAAAGTTCAAAATAGAGATATTAGTGTAAAATTAGGGTATATGAAAGAAAATAAATTTATAGTAATTTTACAATCAAATAACATACGCACATTTTCATCTACTATTAAATTGCCAGATATTAGCAATGAAATATGGCTTGAAAAACATAAAAACTATATAAAAATAATACAAAGTAATATTGAAAATATGGTTTTTAATGAATCCTCGGCTAGCTATATGAAGCAGTTAAAACGATTGCATTATTTAAACAATGCAATTATTACAAAAAGTTCGTCTACAACTTTATTAGGAAGAAAAAATGATTAAAGGGTATTGGATTCCTGTTTTACACTCTCATTTACCATTTGTAAAACACCCAAAATATGAGAATTTCTTAGAAGAGCATTGGCTTTTTGAAGCCATTACAGAGTGCTATGTTCCACTGTTAAAACGACTTTATATGTTAGAGCATGAAAATGTCGATTTTAGATTAACGGTTTCTATAACTCCTCCTTTGGCTGAAATGCTTGACGATGCACATTTAATGAATAAATATAAAAACTATTTAAATAAAGCAATTGATTTAGGAAATAAAGAGATTCAACGAACACAAGGCAATGAAGAGTATGCAAATATTGCTTTGTTTTATAGAAATTTCTTCCAAGAGACAAAAGATTTCTTTGAACAAGTGTTACACGGCAATGTTTTAAATGGATACCGACATTTTTACAATAAAAGATCAATTGAAATAATTACATGTGGAGCAACCCATGGGTTTTTACCTCTATTATGCGTTAATGAAAATGCAGTTAAAGCACAAATAAAAATAGCGGTACAAGCGCATAAAAAACATTTTAACCAACACCCAAGAGGTATTTGGTTACCTGAATGTGCTTATTATGATGGTTTAGATGAAATTTTAAAACAAAATAATATTGAATTTTTTATTGCTGATTCACACTCATTAATCTATGCAGAACCGACATCTTTAAATGGTGCATATGCACCTGTTTACACGCCAAATGAAGTGGCTGTTTTTGGAAGAGATGCTTTGTCTTCTAAACAAGTGTGGAGTTCAAAAGAGGGTTACCCTGGAGATGTTAACTATCGTGATTTTTACCGAGATATTGGATACGATTTAGAGTATGAGTATATAAAACCTTATATTAATCCTGATGGAACACGAGTTTTCACAGGCTACAAGTATCATAAAATAACAGGCGATACTAATCATAAAGGGGTTTATAACCCATGGGTCGCAGCTTCAAAAACTAAAGAACACGCTGAAAATTTTCACTATCATAGAGAAAAACAGATGCATGAACTTTCAGAATTAATGAGCAGAACTCCTATGATTGTCTCCCCTTACGATGCAGAACTTTTTGGGCATTGGTGGTTTGAAGGACCTGAATTTTTATATCAACTCTTTAAAGTCATAGATGAAAAAAAGATAATAAAAGCTATTACTCCAGTTGAGTATTTACACCGTTATCCTAACAATCAAATTGTAAAACCAAGTGCCTCTTCGTGGGGGGATAAAGGGTATTATGATGTTTGGTTAAACCAAAGTAATGCTTGGATTTATAGACATTTACACCATATGGCAGATGTTATGAGTGAATATGCTTTAAAGCATAAACATACAGAACAAAATGATACGGTTAGAATATTAAACCAAATGCTAAGAGAGCTTTTACTAGCACAAAGTAGTGACTGGGCATTTTTAATGAGTACAGCAACAGCAACTCAGTACAGTGCAAACAGAACTAAAGAGCATATTAGTAATTTTGATGTACTAAAACAGATGTTAGATAATAATAATATAAATTTTGATATACTCATAGAACTTGAATATAAAAACTCAATATTTAATTTTATTGACTACAAGATATTTTTAGGAGAAAACACATCTCATGATTGAAATTTTTAATACTATCAGTAATATTGCAAAAAAATTAGAAAAAAATGTATTTGTAAATTGCCAAAATTTTATTAAACCAGAACTAAGCAGTGAACAAATCCATCAAGACGTCTATGAATATAGTTCAAAAATCATTGAAGAGGAGTTTAGTTACTCTAGAAGTGTAAAAGGGATTGTAGGAAAAGACAGAAAAGGAATGGATTCTAAAAGACAACGAACATTTAGAAAAAAAATCAATGAAAATGGAAAGTTTTTTATAAGCTACGTTGCTATTGATAATGTAAATTTACTCGATGTAAATTTTTCTTTAGGAACTATTTTTGGAGTATATTTAAACTCATTAGAAGCTGATTCTTTAAAAGCGGCTATTTATATTACCTACGGACCAACATTTCAACTCATTTTTGCTTCAAAAGAAGAAGGAGTGAAGTTCTTCTCATTTGAAGATGGTGTTTTTGTACAAAAAGAACCATTAGTGTTACTGGAAAAAGGAAATATAAACTCACCTGCTGGAGATGTAAAAAGCTGGACAAAAGAGCATAAAGCTTTAGTACGAAGCTTTTTTGATGAAGGGTATCGATTAAGATTTAGTGATTCATTGTGCTTAGACACCCATCAAATTTTGTTTAAACGAGGAGGATTTTACTCTTCTCCTAAAACAGAAAAGTATCCTAATGGGAAATTAGAAGTTATCTTTGAAGCTTTCCCAATTGCTTTTATAATAGAAGCCGCACAAGGAAAAGCAATAGATGGCGAAAAAAGAATTCTAGATATAAAAAATCCTACTATTCACCAAAGAACGCCTATATATTTTGGTTCAAAAAAAGAGGTTGCAAGAGCGTTTAGCTATTTGAATAAAATAGAGTAGTTTTTATTACTGAATAGTGAATAGTGAATATATTTTACAATAAAGTCTCTATTTACCTGCTTTAAAAAAGTCCAATAAACTATTTAAAATTGTTGGACTAAATTCAATTTTTCACTTTATAAAATCTACTCTTTTATAAGCTATCGGGTCAACGGCATTAGCTACTTTAAACCCATTAAGTCGTAACCTACAACTATCGCATACTCCACAAGCTTCTGTTTCTTCTATATAACAACTCCATGTGTGTTGCAATGGAACCTTTAATTCTAATGATTTTCTTACAATATCTGATTTCATTAAATGCACTAGGGGAGTTTTTATCTCTATTTTTGTACTCTCTTTTGTGCCTTGATTTATGGCATCTTTCATTTTTGATATAAAGGAATCGGTGCAATCAGGATAGCCGCTGCCATCTTCTTCAACTACTCCAATAAACAAAGCGTTTGCTTCTTCTTTTTCTGCAATGGCTGCTGCAATACTTAAAAATATTCCATTTCTAAAAGGTACATAGGTAATGGGAACACCTGGTTTTACCCCATCAATTGGAACATCAATAGAAGAATCGGTTAATGCACTTGCTCCTATTTGAGTAAAAAAGGGAATATCTATTTCATAGGTTTGGCTCATTTTTAAATCATTACAAATGGCTCGAAAGGCTTCTAGCTCTTTTTTTTGGGTTCGTTGCCCGTAATTAAAATGAACGCCAATAAGTTCATACCCTTCTTCTTTTGCTAAATATGCACACAAGGTTGAATCCATTCCGCCGCTTAAAATACAGAGTGCTTTTTTATTCATGCGTTAAATAATCCTTTGAAATATTGCTAAAAAATGCCCAGTTAATAGGTAGTATTTTTATTTTTTTATCTTTTTTAAGTTCATTAACTTCTTCAGCTAAAACAATCATACTGTTACAATGGTTTAATACATTAACCATGCCAGGAGATCTTTTTGCTGAAGGTTTGAAATACTCTCCATCGAAAAAACCGGGGACAATAGTAGTTCTTCCTGCTTTTGTTTTTAATGTTTCATCTATTTTTCCTACAATAAAGTTAGGATAAATATCTTTAGAGCCTTTGAGCTTTTGCAATATAACTGTACCAAAAAGTTCAAAAATTAGTCCGCATGCAAGAGGATTTCCAGGAAGGTTTAAAATAAGCGTATTTTGAATTTTTCCAAAAATAGTGGGCTTCCCTGGTTTTATTAAAATACCTTCAAAAAATGTTTCAAAGCCTAATGAATCAAACGCTTCTTTGGTAAAATCGGCTTCTCCTACGGAAACACCGCCTGTTGTAATAATTAAATCGGCTCCTAAAGCATTTGCAATATTCTGTTTTAAAGAGTCCACACTATCTTTGGCTTGTCCTATAAAGGTTACATCACAATTAAACTCTTGGCATCTGGCAATTAAAGTGGGTGTATTGGAGTTGTAAATTTGATACGATTCAATCTTTTCATAATGCAATTTTAGTTCTTCGCCTGAAGCAAATACTACAATTTTTGGGTGTCTGTATACTTTTAAATGCGTTACTCCTTGAGAAGCCAACAGTGTTATAGCAGCAAAATTAATATTTTGCCCTTTTTCTAAAATCAAAGAGCCTAATTTAATATCTTCACCTATATAGCGAATATGTTGGTTTTGTCTAATAGTTTGAGGTAAAAGAACTTGAGTTTCATCTATTATAGTGGCATCTTCAAAAGGTATAATAGCAGTGCAGTTTTCAGGGATTTTTGCACCTGTCATAATTTTTACACACTCGTTTTGGTTTAATATAATATCTTTGTCATCGCCTGCAAAAATGGTATCAATAATATTAAGTGTTTTACCTGCATCTTCAAAACGAACAGCATAGCCATCCATTGCAGAGTTGTCGAATTTAGGTAAATAGTATTGAGCAAATAGATCTTGCGCGGATATTTTGCCAAGAGCGTTCTCTAAAGGGACAATTTTAAATTTAGTTTGATGCGTATGGTTTAGTATAATATCCATAGCAATATTTGGGGTAACAGCCATAATATTCCTTTTTAAGCTTGAATCTATAAGTGATTATATTATGCTTAGTTTCTATTTCAATTTGATATAATACCAAAAAATTTTAATAAAGAGATAAACACATGGATATAATGCAAGAATCAATAACGACACATATATTTACAATTTACCTATTTTTAGCCATCATACTTTTTAACTTCTATAGCGTTTCTACACAAAAAAACTTTATTTTACTGGCAAAACGACTTAAATTTATGACTCCTGTCTATCATTTGAGCAATGCCATCATAATGTATACCGGAGCCATTATTGCAGCATATAGACATAGCTTTAGCCTCTCAATTGCTATTATGATTGCAGCATCTATTTTTTTAATGGTAATAGAAATTAAACGCTATAAAAAACAGCGAGTTATTAAAATAGCAGATACTAAACTTCAAGAAGAATTTTATGCCTGTGCTAAAAAGATTTATACAATTGAGCTTATGGTGGTTGTGTTTGTCTATATTATTTCAAAGATTTTATAGTGCAGTTTGTTTATCACGAAAATAGTTCAGATGAGCTTTTAACTCTTGATGGAGAGTTTTACAACTATTTAATTAAAGTAAGACGGCATAATATTAATGAAACCATTTGGTTTAGAAATATGAAAGATGATTTTTTATATGAGTATAAAATTGAGTCTATTTCTAAAAGAGATGCTAAATTACTATTGGTTAATAGTGTTGAAAAAAAAGTTGAAGCTACTCAAGAGAGTCATTTAGCTTGGTGTGTAGTAGATACAAAAACCATTGAAAAAACACTGCCTTTTTTAAATGAATTGGGCATTAAAAAACTCTCTTTTGTTTATGCAGATTATTCTCAAAAGAATTTTAAATTAAATTTCGAAAAATACAATAAAATTTTAATTAACTCCTCTCAACAGTCTGGGCGAAGCTCTTTAATGGAGTTGAAACTTTTTAAAAGTGTAGATGAATTCTTAAAAATATATCCAAAGAGTTATATGTTTAATTTTAGTCAAAATACAGTAGATGAGCAAACAGATATTCAAACTATTATTATTGGATGTGAGGGTGGCTTTTCAAAACGAGAAATTGCACTCTTTGAATCTTCTAAAATTGTAGGGATTAAAACGAATTTGATTTTGCGAAGCGAAACTGCTGTTACGCTAGTAGGGTCTAAACTATTAGTATAAAAAGATAAACCGAAGTTTATCTTTTTACTTTTCTACCAATTTCTACCAGTTTCTAACAATTGCATGACAACTTGAACATGCATTTAATATATCTGAATAGGCATTTGAAGCTTTAATAAAAGCTTTCTCTTCTAAATTTAAAGTCAATACATTCACATCTAAAGCAATTCTTTTAGAAACATTTGAAGCATGGTTAGCCAAATGTTTTTTATCTTCAGGAAGGTATTGAACAATAAGTTCTTTGTTTGAAAAAAGGGAATTTCCTTCATTAACACGTTTTGAACCTTTTTCTATTAACTGTATATTGTTATTTAAAAAGCCTTGTTGAATCTGAACCATTCCCTCTTCCATGATTGACATGGATTGTTTCATAATATCTTGAGCATTTGCAAGACTTACTGATAGAAGTCCTGCTATTAATAGATTACCTATTTTCATTTTTGCTCCTAAATTTAAAGAGATATGCTTAATGCATATCTCTCCATTGTTTAGCTTTCCATAACCATGCAAAGATTGCAAAGATTACTAAATAAATTAAGAATTTTGGTCCTAATTCAGATCTTTCAGATTTTTTTGAATCTCCAATTTCTTCCATATATGCAACAATTTGAGTTTCACTTTCAAGTGTTAACCCAACTCGAGGCATAGAAGTTCCCTCTAAATGTTTTTGAGGGTCATTAATAAATTCATGTAAAAAGTTAACACTTCTACTTCTGATATATTGAGATAAATCAGGAGGAGTTGTTCCCATATAGGCGTTGATGTTTTCAGCAGGTGTAAATGAAGCCATTGAACCACCTAACATATCACCATATTTAATACCATGACATCTTTGACAAGCATCTGCGAAAACTTCTTTGTTTGTCATCTCTTTTGGAGCAATGTCTTGTAAATAAGCAACCATATCAGCAATTTCTTGAGGTTCCATCCAAGCATAACCTGGCATTGGGTGAACTTCACCGTCCTCATATTTGTGTAAAACTTTAGCCGCTGATGCTGGGTCTTTAATAAATGCAGCTAAATAATCAGCTTGATAAATTTTCCCTGAACTTCCTAAATCTGGTGGAACAACACCATAAGCAGCTGCACTGCTTGCGTTATCCATTAATTGAGGAAATCCTTGAGATTCAATTGAGTGACATGCAGTACAGTTAGATTGAACTAAAGTTGCACCTGCTTGTGCATCACCTTTAAGACCGTTTAAGCCATCTACATCTTTAAATGTGTAATCAGCTGCAGGAACTGCTGGATGCATTTGTGAGTGTGCGAAAGGTTCAACACCCCAGTATGTAATTAGCGATAAAGCTACTACTACTGCAAATATTTTTAATTCTCTCATTATACACCTCTCTTTTTAGCATCTAATTTTGAAACAATTGGTAAAGCTAGGAAGATAACAATAAATGCTAATGCTGCTGCAAAACCAATATATGCATTTGTTCCTGTTGGTGGTAATTTACCCCAAATAGTTAACACAATTAAATCAATCATCAAAATCCAGAACCAAATAAAGAACATAGGTCTTCTGTGCGCTGGTAAAATTGCAGGGTCTCTGTCTAAAAATGGTATAAGTAAGAAAATTGCATTAGCAAAACCAAATGCGGCTAAACCAATATCAAATGCTTTAATAGGACCAACGTCAAAGAAAAAACCTCTTAATACTTCGTATGACCATAAGAAATACCACTCAGGGTAAATATGGGCAGGTGTAACCATACTATCTGCTGGATCAAAGTTAACTGGATCTATTGCAAATTCGTAATGGAAAAATACCAAGTAAAAGTAGAAAATTAAGAAAATTCCAAGTACGGCTAAATCTTTAGAGATAAATACCGGCCAAAAAGGAATAACTTTTGCGTCTTTTGTGTTTCCAGATAGATATTTTTCTGCTTCTGCATCAAAATCAATATCTTCAGAATCTTGATTATTAACGTGTGGAATTCTTAATGTATAGAAGTGCAAACCAATAAGACCCATAATAACAACAGGTAATAAAAACACGTGTAACATAAAGAATCTTGTTAATGTAGCGTCGGCCACATTAAAGTCACCTCTAATCCAAACAACAAGAGCATCACCAATTACAGGTACTCCACCAAACAAGTTGGTAATAACCATTGCTGCCCAGTAAGACATTTGTCCCCAAGGTAACATATAACCAGAAAATCCAGCTGCACTAAATGTCATAAATAATAACATTCCAGAAATCCAAATCATCTCTCTACCTTGCTTATAAGAACCGTAATAGATTCCTGTAAACATATGAATATAGATAACTAAGAAAACCACTGACGCTGCAACTCCGTGCATATGTCTAAACAGCCAACCAAATGCAACTTCTTGCATAATTGTATAGTTTACAGAGTCAAACGCTAAATTAACATCTGGCTTGTAATACATCATTAAAAAAATTCCAGAAACAATTAAAATAACAAAGGTTGTTGCTAAAAGAACACCCATTGCCCATAAAAAGTTAATATTTTTAGGAATCCAATACTCAGTCATCATAACTTTGTTAAGAAGAGTAGTATTTAATCTTTGATCTAACCACTCTCCAACAGAGTTTGCTTTTTCAAATTTTGCCATAACTTACTCCCTTACGCTTGTGTTGCTAAAAAATCAGCAATTTTTTTAGCCTCAGGACCTTCGTTACCTAAAACGAGAGTAGATCCTTCTACTTCAAAAGGAGGCAAATCAAGTGGTCGAGGAGGTGGTCCAAATGTTTGTTTTCCACTTGCATCAAATTCTCCCCCGTGACATGCACATTTCCATACTTGATCTTTCCATGCAGGAATACAACCTAAGTGAGTACAAAGCCCAATTGCTACAGTGAATCTATCACTACCAACTACTAAATCTCTATCAGAGTTTTCCATTTCAGCCGTTTTTTTAAGAACAAAAATTGGCTTTCCTCTCCATTTAAATGTTCCCGGGTTACCTGGTTTTAAAGGAGCTAAATCAATTGTTGTGAATCCACCAGCTAAGACGCTTGGTAGCGGATCCCATGCTTTTTTCATCCCAACAAGAGACGCAGCTCCACCTACTGCAGCAACAGCAGCAAATGAGTAACCGAGAAAATCCCGTCTATTCGTTTTGTCAGACATTTATTTCTTCCTTATTTTAAAATAAAATCTACATATTATATTTTATTTTTACTTAAAAAATTATGACATGGGTCAAGATAAGAATTAATTATAATTAAAGTGAGTAATAAAGACACTATTTTAGTGCAAATAATTATCAAAAAGAGAGTCTCTTCCTGATAATTACGAGGTTTATGCTTGAATGAAGTTTATAATTTCTTTTTCAATATTTTCTTTGTCAATTACAGTTTTATGTATAATTTTAGAACCAAATAAGTCTTGTACACTTTTCGTTATTTTTGTGTCACATGTCTTTGCAATCTCTTCTAAAGCTTCTTTATCATTATAAATAACACTGTTTTCTTTGATGGCATTTAATACAGTAGGAGAGAATTTTGTCCACTCTGCAGTTGAATACATAACTGCTTTTAAAGGTTTCTCTTTTAGCGTTTCATATGCTTTTAAACATGTCGCTGTATGGGGATCCATTAAGTAATTGTTCTCTAAAAAGAGTTTAATTTGACTCATTCCATAAGCATCATTCGAGTAAACGGCACTAAAAATAGATTGCAGTTTCTCTTTTTCATCTTTGGTTAACGTAAAAATGAGATTACAATTTAAATCATCCATAAGCTCTTTCGTTCTTTTACTTCCAAACATATCAAACAAAATACGCTCAATATTAGAAGATTTTAAAATATCCATTGCAGGTGATTTTGTTAAAACTAACTCTTTTCCTCTTATATCATAGATACCTTCATTAATCCATTGCGTTAAAATATTGTTTTCATTGGAAGCTATTAATATTTTTTCAATAGGAATACCCATTTTTTGAGCATAATACCCACCTAAGGCATTGCCAAAATTTCCACTTGGCACTATTAAATATATTTTTTCACCTAAGTTAATCTCTTTTTGTTTTAGAAGTTCAAGATAAGAGTGAATATGATAAACAATTTGGAAAATAATTCGCCCAAAGTTCACAGAGTTGGCAGCACTTAGTTTAATTCCATGTTTATTTAGCTCTTCTTTAAAAGTGGCAGAACTTAAAAGTTGTTTTAATGCAGCTTGTGCATCGTCAAAGTTACCATTTATTCCAAGGACTTTTAAATTTTTACCATCTTCACACACCATTTGTAAGCGTTGAACATCACTAGTTCCCCCATTTGGGTACAAACACGCAACCCGAATGCCCTCTTTGTTTTTAAAAGTATTTAAAGCAGCGGGTCCTGTATCTCCAGAGGTTGCTGCTAAAATTAGATAGTTTTCTTTGTTCTTTTTAGCCAATGAAGACAAAATAGAGCCAAAGGGTTGAAGTGCCATATCTTTAAATGCTCGTGTTGGACCATGGTATTGTTCTTGAACAAACAGATCACTTTTTAGTTTTACAACAGGGCAGGGGTCATTTGGATTGTCAAAAGCATCATAGAGATTAACGGCAGTTTGAATATCTTCATCAACAATATCAATTTCAAAGCGTTTTAGTAGGTCAAATGCCAACTCTTTATACGAAGAGTTCAAGTGTTTTTGTACAAACTCTAAACCTAAAAAAGGTAAACTCTTAGGCACATAAAGTCCTCCAAAAGAAGCACTTGGGTTTAAAATTGCTTCTGAAAAGGTTACTTCTATTGGATTTATTTCATCATTTCCACGGGTTTCTATAAAATTCATATCTTTCCTTACATTTCATTATTGAGTAGTCGTTCTATGTCAATTCCATTATTGGGATTGTCTTTTCGAATAAATTGCGTTCCAATACCATCGCTGGTAAATAGTTCTAGTAAAATAGAGTGTTCAACACGCCCATCAATTATGTGTGCTTTATTAACACCTCCATGAATGGCATCTAAACAAGAGTCTACTTTTGGAATCATTCCTCCGCTTATTGTGCCATCTTTTTTATACGCTTCTACTGCTTCTTTATCTAAAGAGTTAATAAGTTTTTTTTCTTTATCTAAAACGCCTACAATATCAGTTAAGAAAAGAACTTTTTGAGCGCCAATTGCTGCTGCAATTTTTGAAGCAGCTTCATCTGCATTAATATTAAAGCCAGGGTGATTAGGCTCTAAACTGTCTGCAATGGGAGCAATAACTGGTACAAAACCTTCTTGAATAAGATTGTTAATTAGTTTAGCGTTGATTTTTGTAACTATTCCAGTGTAGCCAAAACGCCCATTTTCTTTAGGAACGGCTTCAATAATAGAAGAATCTTTTCCAGAAATTCCAATGGCTTTAGCTCCATGGTGGTTTAATAATGAAGTGAGATTTTTATTGATTTCACCACTTAACACCATTTCAACCACACGCATACTCTCTTCACAAGTAACTCTGTGACCTTCCACAAACTCTGAAGGAATATTAAGTTTTCCTAAAAGTTCTGAAATTCTAGCTCCGCCGCCATGAACAATAACAGGTTTAATGCCTACTAAGCACAACAAAGCAATATCTTCAGCAAATTTATCTTTTAAAATTGGGCTCGATTGTGCTGCTCCCCCATATTTAATAACAATGGTTTTGCCATAAAATTTTTTAATATAAGGAATGGCATCTAGAAGAGTTTGAACGGTGCTATTTTTGTTTTGCATGTAAATGTGCCTTTAAATTAAATAATGGGCAATTATACATAAAAGAATCTTTTTATTTTATAATAGCTTTTTATATTGATTGTCATCAATGTAATTGCATACGAAAAGGGGGTAAGATAACAAAAATTAAATAGGAGTACATTATGAGTTTATTACCAGATGATGCTAAAAAAATAGAAGTTGCGGGTTCAACCGTTGATTTTTTTGAATATACAAAAGAGAACATTACATATTTCTTTTTTGACTCTTCAATGACAGGTCCTCCTGAACCTATGGTTAATGCAATGGCAGGATTAAGACTGTTGGATGCTACTAATAAAAAATTGGTGATGATTAATCACAAAACACCAGGTGGTTTGTTTACTAAAATTGGTGATGCCTTTGGTTTTGAAATAGAAGAGCTAGATGGTGGAAAGTCAAAAGTTATCTTTAGTTTTAAAGGCGATGCCAGTTTAAATGCTGATTTAACACAAACAAGCTGCGGATGATTAAAATTTCAAAAGGAAGGTAAAAAATCATGTTTAATATATCACAAGAGTTTGCCCCTCCTTTTAAAATGATTGTTCCTTATTTTTTAATGGGAATGATTTTCTATGCTTTATGTATGGGAACGCTTTTTTTATTCGATGCGTCAACACTTGAATACGGAAGCATTGCCGTAAAAGCATGGGTACATATGTTTTTATTGGGATTTGTAATTTTTGTTATTTTAGGGGCTATGGCACAACTCATTCCTGTGGTTCTAGAAATTGGGCATTTCAGCGTTGAGCTTTTTTATGTTATTTTGCCTTTTTTTGTTTTAGGAATAATCTTACTTTTAAGTGGATTTGCTTTTAATACAACACTGCTTCCCTATGGAGGAGTGCTTGTTTTAGTGGCATTTAGCATCTATTTATTTAATCTGTTTATGACGTTAAAAAAAGTGGTTAATTTTACCATTGTGGTTAAAAGTGTCATAATCGCAAATCTTTTTTTATTAGTAGGTTTGATTTTTGGTTTTGTAATGGCATTAAACTATGCAGGTGTGGTAAGCATTGATATGTTGCCATTTTTAAAATCGCATGCGTATATGCTAATTTGTGGGTATATTACTATTACCATTATGGGAATATCTTTAGTGTTAGTACCAATGTTTGGACTTTCACATGGGTTCAACGACCAACCAATTGTAATATCCATATACTTGCTAACAATATCAATTATAGTTGTAGTAATAGCTTCTTTTTTAAGATTGAGTTTTTTTGAGTATTTTGGCTACTTTTTATCTATTGCTGCATATGCTTTATATATTTATCAAATTGCAATTATTTACAAAAACAGAGCAAGAAAAGAGAATGATATTTGGGTTAAGTCCATGATATTCTCATTTATAACTCTAATTATTTCAATTTTATTTTGTATGGCATATTTTGTAAAACCAAATATTAATTACCTGTTAGTATCAGGTTTTTTGTTTTTTGTTGGCTTTTTAGGGTTTATTATAACGGCACATTTATATAAAATTGTGCCTTTCTTAGTCTGGTTTCATAGGTTTTCATCTTTAGTTGGAAAACAAAAAGTTCCTATGTTAGCCGATATGGTGCCTAAAAAAAGTGCGCACTATCAGTTTGTATTTACAAGTGTTGGAACCATAATAGGAACCTTAGCCCTTGTATTTGGACAAGATGTGTTGTTTAAAATTGGAGCTTCTTTTTTATTTATTGGTATGATATATCTAATGGGAAGTCTCTATTTTATGTTGAATTTTAAAGGAGAATAAGATGGTAACAAAAGAAGAAATATTTAAAGAAGTTGCAACCGTTATGGACCCAGAAGTTGGGTTTAATTTAGTTGAAATGGGTTTAATCTACGATGCTTCTTGTAACGATGAAGGGCATGCAATTATTACCATGACACTTTCAACAAAAGCTTGTCCACTGCACCAAATGATTGTGCAATGGGTTAAAGAAGCTGGGTTAAGAGTTGAAGGTGTGCAAACGTGTGAAGTTGATTTAGTGTGGGAACCAGCTTGGAATATTACCATGGCAGAAGAACATGTTAAAAAAGCTTTGGGTGGATTCTAACTAACTAGAACATCTCTTAAGAGATGTTCTGTTCTTAATATTTCTCGTCAATGTTGCTGTTTTTAAGCAACTCTTTACTAAATAAAACCACTTTGTTTCTTCCTGAATGTTTAGCATCGTATAAAGAAATATCTGCATATTTAACACACTCCCAAAAATTTTCAGTATGAACTGGGAAAATAGACGCTCCAATACTAATAGTTTTGCTAAAAGTAACACTGTTTTTAGTAATTTGTTTTTGAGAAAAAGTAATTCGTAGCTTTTCAGCAATTTCTAATACGTACTCCTCTTCGCAGTTGTACAATAAAATCATAAACTCTTCGCCACCATAACGAACAGCTATATCTGAGCTTCGAATATTCTCTCTTAGCGTTTGTGCAATTACACGAATAGCTTCATCGCCTACATCATGCCCATAGGTGTCATTAACCATTTTAAAATAGTCAATGTCTATCATTAAAATACCATATTTAATATTGTTTCTTTTTGCTTGTGCCACAATTGTTTGAACAGATTCTTCAAGGAATTTTCGGTTAAAAAGACCTGTTAAGCCGTCTGTTCGGGCTGATTTTTCTAAAATATGCATCAGTTTTTTAGTTACAATTTCAGGTTTTGCGGTATGAATATAGTCATCAATTAAAGGAATTTGTTCTCTTAAAAGATTTAATTCTTCTTTAGAAGAAGCGGTCATAGTAATAATTAAATCTAAATCATGTGAAATAGTGTAGGGAATACATATATATTCTACATCTTTATCTTTTAATTTATCGCAAATATTATCAAACTGACACGAGTTAGTAATAGTATTAGTACGATTTGTTCTGCAACACTCATGGGGATTACAGTGTAAATCTTTTTCATAAACAACTTTGATTTCATTGCTGATTTTATCAGATTCTAAAATATTGAAGTTTTTAATATTTAGTTTATGCTCTAAAACATAGGAGATACGATTATAAATATCTTCAAGTTTTTCATCGTGTTCAATAGTTTTCCTAAATTTATAAACGCACGAAAGATTAGTAACCGCCTCGTTTACATTAATTAAAGGGTCTTGTGAAACATTTGATTTTTTAGATAAAAAGACAGAAATCTCTTTTTCAATGTTATTAAGTGTATTTTCTAATTTATCTAAAAAGTTGTTAATCCACAACGAAACCTCTTCACCCTCTTTGGAGTTTGTTTTCTCAAGCCTTGTAGAATATTCTCCTTTATGCGCTCGTTTCATAACATTTTTAATAGAATCAAACAGAGTTAAAAATGGATTTAAAACACGGTTTATAATGTATAAAATTAAAAGTGTTAAAATAAGTGCAATAATTGCTGTGTTGGTAATAGTATTAATACCCACTTCTTTAACGTCATCCATAGTCATAGAAATAGAGATAGCTCCTAAGACATCGCCCTCTTTAGAAGTATGGCACTCAATACAGTTAATAGCTCCTTTGGAAGAACTAATATAAGGAATGGTAATTCTAAAGGTACTTGCTCCAAATAAATTTTCATTTATAACTTTTTGTTCAGTTGCTGTGTCTAAAACTTTTTGATCAACTGCATCCCGAAGTTCTTCGTTGTTTAAACCTTTTCCATACTGTTCAATAACAGCAGGAGAACGAACTAACCAAATATCATCAATATCTTTTAGGGTACCAATTTGTTCTAAAAACACTTTTCGGTTGTCCATAACATTATTGACCATGTGTGAAGTCAAAGAGTGTTTGACAACTTGGGCTACAATTTTTGCTTTGCTTTCAATGCTTGTAAGTCCATATGCTCTAAAGTTATAAATCACGTTTGAAATAAGCAGAACAAAAAGAAACGACATAATGGCGATGAGTAAAATAGATATTTTTCTACTGGTATCCAAGGAAGACTCCTTCATAGAAGATTAGGTAAATATTATAATTGCTAAAATTAAAGAAGTATTATAAAAGTAACACTTAAAAAGTTAGCTTAAGCGTGACTATATTTCAGCATAAACGGATATAAACCAAAAATAATGTAAAATTCACTATGAAAAAATATTTAGCTCTTAAAGCCAGTGCCGGAAGTGGCAAAACCTTTGCTCTTACCGTTCGATACATTTGCTTGTTGCTTTTAAATGCCAAACCCAATGAGATATTAACCTTAACATTTACCAATAAAGCTGCCAATGAAATGAAAGAGCGAATCTATAAAACACTTCTGCATTTAGGGGAAGATGAGGGGTATTTAAATGCCATTATAGAAGAGTCTACACTTTGTAAAGAAGAGATTTTAAGTGCTAAAAAAGGGTTAATAGCTGCTTTTATTCACAGTGAAATTTCAATTTATACCATTGATAAATTTATCAATAAAATTCTCAGAGAGTTTAGTGGTTATGTTAAATTAAATGACGATTTTACAATAAAAAACGACAACCAAGATGAGCTGTTACTGAAGTTTCTCCAAACACTTTCTTCAAAAGAGACAGAAGATTTTGTTGAGTTTTTCTTATTTGAAAATAAAAAATTTAATTCACTTTATGAACTATTTAAAATATTAATTGAGAAAAATGAAATATTTAAAACCATAGAAATAGATAAAAGCTTGATTTCTTTGCAAGAAAAAGAGGTTTTAAAACACGCGTTTATGATTAAAGAGTTTGTTCTAAATGCGCCAAATGCTTCAAACTCAGCTATTAAAGCAGTTGAATTTGACAACTTTGAAAGTTTATTGGACAAAGGTAAAACATGGTTAACTAAAAAAAGTCCTTTGGAATACTCCTATTTTAAAAAGTTTTCCAATGAAACATTAGAATCTTATTTTAGTGAATTATGCTTTGAATTAGAACGCTATTATAAATTGCGATCAAATGCTTCTTTAAATAGTTTGTTAAAACTTTATTCAACATTTTTAGAGTTTAGAACACGCTATATTAAAACCAAAAATTATTTGGAATTTAACGATATTTCGAATTTAGTTTACGAATTACTTCAAGAAAAAATTGATAAAGATTTTCTGTATTTTAGGTTAGACAGCCAATATTCTCACTTGTTAATAGATGAGTTTCAAGACACCTCCTTATTGCAATATAAAATTTTAGAACCCATAATAAAAGAGATAACAGCAGGATTAGGAACAGATTTTAAAACATTTTTTTATGTAGGCGATACAAAACAATCTATTTACCGTTTTAGAGGCGGTAAACGAGAACTTTTTGATTATGTAGCTAAGCATCATCCTATTGTAGTTGAGCCTTTAGAGACTAACTATAGAAGCAGCAAAGCCATTGTAGAGTTTGTTAATACAATTTTTTTAAATTTGCCCAATTATGAGTATTATGAGCAGAAATATATTAAGCAAGATGGGTATGTTGAAGTAATAGAAGGTTTTTTAGACGAAGAAGAGAAGTTTTTTATGATTTTCAAAAATATTGAAGCGTTACTTGAGCAAGGAGTTTCTCAAAACAGCATTGCTATTTTAACGTATACCAATGCAGATGTGCTAAACCTTTACACCTATTTGCAAGAGAAACTACCTAAGGCAAAGATTTCAACTGAAATGACCTCTAAGCTTACTAATCAAGCCAATGTTAAAGCCATTATTCACGCTATTAAATATCTCTATTTTCAAGAAGAGATTTACAAAGCCAACTGCAATGCAATTTTGGGAAGAGATTTAAAGAACTCTTTGGAATTAGAGCAGGAGTTATTGCATAAAACTATTCCAGAACTCATTTACAAAACAGCAGTAACTTTAAATGTATTAGATGAAAATGTGATAAATTTAATAGAAGTAGCATCGGGCTATAAAAATATTGTTGATTTTATTTATGAAATTGATTTTTTAGAAGTTTCCATGCAAAATAAAGAGCAGTTAGGAATTCAGATTTTAACAATTTTTAAATCTAAAGGGTTGGAGTTTGACACAGTTTTATTGTTGGACAGAGTAAAAGGAAAAAACAGCGATAAATCTTCACTTCTTTTTGAATATGAGACGGTTAATTTTAAAAATATATATTATAAAACTCCAAATTTAGAACATTTTGATGAAAATTATAAAAAAGCATTGGAAAAAGAGAAAGTTTTAAGTGTTGAAGATGAAATCAATATTCTGTATGTGGCACTAACAAGGGCTAAAAATAATTTATTGGTCTTTAAAAAAAGTAAAGGTTCTGTCTTTGATTTTGTAAATTTAAAAGCACAAACTATTGGAACGCTAATTATTGAACAAACGACTAAAAAAGAAAACATTACACTAAAACCAATTTTGTACACTCCTTTAAATCTGGGAAAACAAGAACAAAAAATAAGTAAAGCAAACTATGACAACGACTACTCTTTGCACTCGAAATATTTTGGTTTAGCAACGCACTATTGTTTAGAAATGATGCGAAATTTTGATACTAAAAGTTTAGAGTATGCTTTAAATCTTTCAAAAAGTAAATACAGTAACTATTTACAAAGTGGTGATTTTGAAGAGATTAAAAAAAGAGTAATGCTTTTATTGGAAAATGAATTTTTTAGCTCCATTGTAGAAAATAATAGCTCTACTAAAGAGCAAGCGTTAATGTATAAAAATGAGATTAAAATTATAGATTTACTGATTTTTCGTGAAAATAAGTGTTATATTTTTGATTATAAAACAACGCAAGAAGAGCTTAACGAACATCTTTTACAAGTGCGGCATTATAAAAAAGCTATTAATGCGATACTTCCTTCTCAAGAGGTTTTTGGATATATTATTTATTTAAAAAGTGAAACGGTTTGTATTAAAGAGGTTTAGCTTCTGGAATAAAGTAACGAATAGAAGCAAACCCTTTGGCGTTGGTTTTTTTAATTTGTTTAACCTGCGTGTCGTTAATTATTCCGCCTAACGCAATAATGTCAATATCAAATAAAGAGGTAGCTTTTTTAAGTAACTCTATACCTTTAGGCTCTCCTTTGTTAGGAGTGTCGAAAATAGGAGAGAAAGTTACGGCATTTGCATTTAGATATTGTGCTTTTTTAATCTCTTCAAAATTATGGCATGAAATAATTACATAAAGATCTTTTTTCTTGGCTTTTAAAATGTCATTAAAACCTGTTGAAGTTAAGTGAACTCCAGTAGCATCTAGCTTTGAAGCCAATTCATAATTGCCATTAATCAAAATAGTTTCTATTCCAAAATCTTTGCATGTTTGAACAAAAATAGAAGCTAACTCTTCAAAATTATTAGATTCTTTATCTCTGAAACAAGCCATTTGTATTTTCGAAGCATCTAAAGTATAAATAAGTTTTTTTCTAAACTCTTTTGGGTCGTTGCTGTAATATTTTGGATCAGTAATTAAGTAAGAGATAAAAGAACTGTTCATTTAAAATCCTTTGAAATAAAAAAGGGAGCAAAGATAAAATCTTCACTCCCCTTTATGCGTAATAGTTTAAAACTTAATGATCTTCTTCTGCCATCATAACAGAACCAGCAAGATAAACGTATGTTAATATTGCAAAAATAAATGCTTGTAAGAAACCAAATGCAGCTAATAAAAAGAAACCTGGAAGTGGCAACAACCAAGGAACTAACATTAGTAGAACCATTAAGAACATATCGTCCCCTCGAATTGAACCAAAAAGTCTGAATGACAATGAGATAATTCTTGAAAGGTGAGAGATAATTTCAATAGGAAACATTAAGGGTGCAAGTACAGGCATTGGTCCCATAAAGTGTTTAAAGTAATTGAAAAATCCATTTATTTTAATCCCTACATAGTTGTAGTAAACAAATACGATTAACGCCAAAGATAAAGTAAAGTTAATGTTACTCGTAGGTGCTTCAAATCCTGGAATAACTCCAATCATATTGCTTATAAAAATAACAAATGCCAATGAACCAACTAAAGGTAAATATCTTCGTGCATTTTTTTCACCCATAGTATCAGCACCCATGGCAATAATACCACCAATTAATGTTTCTAAAACATTTTGAGAACCCGTTGGTACTAGTTGCATCTTTCTTGTAGCTGCTCTGCTAATCATAAATACAATCGCAATCACTAAGACCAAGTGCGATAATATAATCCATTCTTGTCCATGCCCACCAATGGCACCTAAGAACGTAAATAATCTACCTTCCATACTCTTCCTTTTATATCTTTTATTAAATTATTAAGTAATAGGCTGTAATAGTATACAAACTTTGCTTATATTTCTTTGAATTTGTACCCATTTAAACCAAGTTGTTCCCTTATGTTACATTGGTGTGCTTCCCCTTTAGTTTCAAGGGCAATCGTAACGTTGGCTTGTCCAAAGTCAAGTTTAACAGAATTTCTATCATAATCTATTTGTACAATATTGGTATCGCACTCTTGAAAAATAGACGTTAAATGTTTTAAAGAGCCTGGTTTATCAATTAGTGTTACAATTAAATTCATTTTTCGACTCGATTTTACCAAACCTTTTTCAATAATAAGTGAAAGCATCGTAACATCAATATTTCCACCACTTAAAATGGCGGCTACTTTTTTATTTTTAAAATCAAACTTTTTATGCATTAAAGCAGCTACGCAAACCGCACCGGCACCTTCAACTACTAATTTTTGTGTTTCCAATAAAAACAAAATGGCATTGGCAGTTTCATTGTCATTAACTTCTACAATTTTATCAACATATTCCATAACATAATTTAACATTTTAGGCGTTACATCTCGCACAGCAATTCCATCGGCAATGGTTTTAACCGCAATGGAGTCAATTGCTTTTTTAGCTTCATACGATTCAAGCATAGCTCTAGCCCCACTTGCTACTACTCCAATAATTTTGATATTTGGGTTGAGTGTTTTTGCAGCAATAGCTACTCCACTAATTAAGCCACCGCCTCCAATGGGAACAACTAAAATATCAAAATCATTCACTTCTTCTAAAATATCTAAAGCAATGGTGCCTTGCCCTGCTATGACTTCATCATCTGCAAATGGGTGAACAAAGATTTTATTGTTCTCTTTGGCGTAAGCCATAGCGAAAGCATAGGCTTCATCGTAATTTTCACCTTTTAAAACAACCGTAGCGTTATAGGCTTGAACTCCTCGTACTTTTGTCAAAGGAGTGGCTTCTGGCATAAAAATAGTGGCATTGCATCCAAAATGTAAGGCTGAAAAAGCCAGTCCTTGTGCGTGATTTCCAGCACTAGCAGCGACTACTCCTGCATCTCGTTGTTCTTGTGTTAATGAAGCCACTTTGTTAAAAGCCCCTCTAATTTTAAAACTTCCTGTAATTTGCAAGTTTTCTTTTTTCAAATAAATTTCAGCACCAACCTCTTTGCTTAAATTAGGAGCAAAGGTTAACGGAGTTTTTTGAATAATAGTGTCTAAATTGGCTTTGGCTTTTTTAATGTCGTTCAGTGTAATCATTATGTTATGTCTCATTTTTATTTTTTGTATGGTAACTAAAAATAGGTTCTATCACAATTAAATGATTATGATATGCCTATTTTAGTTATGTTGTTTTTTCTTATATTACTTTTCTTTTTTAACTATTCGTACGGCTTCCACCATATTTGCTAAACTCTGTTTTACTTCTGGCCATTTTCTGGTTTTTAATCCACAATCGGGGTTTATCCACAGTTGCTCTTTAGGTAAAACTTCAAGCAACGCATGAAGCTGCTCAACCATCTCTTCTACACTTGGAACTCGTGGGGAGTGAATATCATAAACTCCTGGTCCTACTTCTTGTTTGTATGCTTTTTCTTTAAAAATTCTAAGAAGTCGGTTTCCACTTCGTGCTGTTTCAATAGAAATAACATCGGCATCCATGGCTTCAATGGTTCTAATAATATCGTTAAACTCACTGTAACACATATGAGTATGAATTTGTGTATCTATTTTTGAACTGCTGACGCTGAGTCTAAAGTTTTCAACTGCCCATTTGGCATACTCTTCCATGTTTTCAACGCGTAATGGATACCCCTCTTTAAAAGCAGCTTCATCTACTTGTATCATTTTAATACCCGCATTTTGTAAATCATTAACCTCTTTTGAAATGGCATAGGCAATTTGCTTTGCAACTTTCCCTTTTGCTAAATCATCTCGTACAAAAGACCAGTTTAAAATAGTAACAGGACCTGTTAACATTCCTTTAACTACTTTAGAAGTTTTGCTTTGAGCGTATTTAATCCACTCTACTGTCATAGGATTTTCTCTGTTAACATCCCCATAAATTAAAGGAGGTTTTACGCAACGACTACCATACGACTGCACCCAACCATTTTGAGTAAAGGTAAAACCATCTAACATCTCTCCAAAATATTCAACCATATCATTTCTTTCAGGTTCTCCATGAACGAGTACATCAAGTCCTATCTCTTCTTGAAACGCAATGCACTCATCAATATATCGTTTGATCTCTTTTTCGTACTCTTCTTTTGAAATAATATTGGCTTTATAGTTTTTTCTGTTTTCTCTTAGTTCAGGCGTTTGAGGAAAAGAGCCAATGGTAGTGGTGGTTAAAAAATCGTAGTTGAAAAACTTTCGTTGAATTTTAATTCTCTCTTCAAAAGTGTGTTCTCTTTTGAAAATAGTAAGATTTTTAATCTCGTTTTGAAGGGTTCTGTTATGAATTTTTGTTGATATTTTTCGTAAATGATTGTCTTGCAGATTTATTTTCACAAAAGAGTTCTCTTCAACATTGAGTTTGACATTGAAAAACTGTTTGCTTACAAGCGACAGTTCATTGAGTTTTTCACACGCAAATGCCAACCACGATTTAACCTCTTTATTCAAGCTGGTTTCGTATTTTAAAGAAAAAGGAACGTGCAACAACGAGCAAGAAGTTGAAACCAAAATATTTTTCTTATCCACTTCCATAGCAAGTTTATTTAACAGTTCTACCTTATCTTGAAAATTACTTTTCCAGATATTTCTTCCATCTATAACACCTGCAATTAAAACTTTGTTTGAATTGTTAATCTGCTCTAAGCTGGCAAGATTTTTTCTTCCATAAATAAAATCCAAACCAATTGCCCAAATAGGAGTGTGTACTAATATTTTTGTGGCTTCATTGGAGTGTTCAAAATATGTAATTACAGCAATTTTAATATTAGAAGCTGCATTGGCTAAGGCATCGTAAACAGGTTTAATTAACGATAACACTTTAGTGTCCAAATCTTTTACAAATAAAGGTTCATCGAACTGAACAACAACTTCCTCATCAAGTTTCGATATTTCTAAGAGCAACTCTTTGTAGACATCAACTACACGATTGAGATGTAAAAAAACATCACTTCCATCGGCACTTTTTGAAAGCCCTAAATAAGTAATGGCACCCATTAAATTAATTTTGGTTTTAATGCCTAACTCTTTTGCCTCTTTATACTCTTGAATAACTTTTTTACTGTTAAGTTTAAAAGTACTCTCTTTTGAAATCTCAGGAACAATATAGTGGTAGTTGGTGTTAAACCATTTGGTCATTTCCATGGCAACACAACTTTCATTTCCTCTGGCCATTGCAAAGTACAACTCTTCATTTTTTAAATGCTCAAACCTTTTTGGAATGGCACCTAATAAAATAGAAGTATCCAGCATGGTGTCATAATATGAAAAATCATTGGATGATATAAACTCTATGTTGGCTTCTTTTTGATACGCCCAATGCCGTTGTCGAAGTTGACTTCCTACAAATTCAACTTCATTAAAATCGCACTGTTTTGACCAGTAGTTTTCTAAAACTTTTTTAAGCTCTCTTTTTTCTCCAATTCTTGGAAATCCTATAACATAATTTTTTTGCATGTTTCACCTTGTAATATATATTTTTTTAATTTTTGATGGAGTGAGGTAAATTAAAAAAGTGGAGGGTGAACGCCTGTTCTTCTAAATGCGAAGAAGGTGTTGTAGTAAGGGCATCGTGGGATAAATTTAAATAAGCTAACAGCCAGTGCAGTTTTGCGTTTAAATAAGCCATCACAATGGCAAGGCTTAAGATTTAAAAAAGAAGCAAAAAAAGAGTCTTCTAAATTAGGAGGGGGTTCTTCTTCATTGTTATCATCCAAAGATGACCCGAGAAGTTTATTATGTAAATAAGCTTTAGAAATAGTAAGAATAGCGTGAAGTTTTGGGGCGTTAGAGTGTGCTTGAATGGAACAAAATGTAAAATATTTTTTGCCAAAACCTTTGAGCAACTTCATGTAAACCCTTATAAAATAATAATTGTGAAGTGTAAGTCATTCATGCTTAATTATAAATAAAATGAAATATCGCTATCATTTCATAAAAATGGAGAGTTAACTTTTTGTAAAAAGTTGGCACACAACAGTTTGAAATTTACCTTTGTAACCTTATTTCCTAATTTAATTGAACCTTATTTTCAAGACTCTATTTTAAAAAGAGCCATTGATTCCAATTTTATTGAGTATGAATTTTATAATCCAAGAGATTACACCGCCAACAAACATAAAAAAGTGGATAATCAAATGATAGGAGGAGGTGCTGGAATGCTACTAACTCCTCAACCTTTGTTTGACTGTCTTGATGCCATAAAAAAGAGCGATAAAGAGGCTTATATTATATTTCCATTGGCAGCTGCTAAAGCTTTTAAGCAAAATGATGCTAAAAGACTAGCACATAAGAAAAATATTGTGTTTGTCAGTGGACGGTATGAGGGAATTGATGAAAGAGTCATCGAAAAATATGCCGATGAAGTTTTTTGTATAGGTGAGTATATTTTAACAGGGGGAGAATTGCCCTCTTTAGTCATGGCAGATGCCATTGCTAGAAATGTAAAAAATGTACTAGGAAATGCCGATTCTTTAGAGGTTGAAAGCTTTGAGAACAACCTTTTAGAAGCCCCTTCTTTTACTAAACCAGAAGATTTCAATAATTTAAATGTGGTTAAAGAATTTTTAAAGGGAAATCATAGTAAAATTTCCGACTTAAAATTCCAGATGTCCATTTGTAAAACAAAATATTATAGACCCAGTAAGGAAAAACGATGAAAAATAGATATATAGCAAACTTTGAAGCTGCACAAATGGCTTCTAAAGAGATTCCTCAATTTAGAGCAGGAGATAGTGTAAAACTTGGTGTTGAGATTAAAGAAGGTGTTAAAAAGAGAGTTCAAATTTTTGAAGGTGTTGTAATTGCAAGACACGGTGAGGGTACAGCTGCTACTTTTACTATTAGAAAAATAGGTGCAAACAACATTGGCGTTGAAAGAATTTTTCCACTTTATTCTGAATCTTTAAAAGAGATTACAGTTACAAGAAGAGGAAGAGTAAGACGAGCTAAACTTCATTATCTAAGAGGATTAACTGGTAAAAAAGCGAAAATTAAAGAGCTTAGAAAATAGTTCTTTTTATCAAGGTATTTATACCTTGATACCTTTTTGACATGATGTCAAACTCTTCAAAAACACTTATTCATACAGCACTCTTGTGTGAAGCGCAAACCTTAATTCAATTTTTAAAATTACATAAAATAAATTCAAATCTCTATGAAAATGAAAAGTACAGTTTAGTGATTTCAGGCATAGGAAAACTTGCCACTCAAAAATATTTAACCAAAATTCTACAAAAACAAAAGTTTAATAAAGCTATTAATATTGGAATTGCAGGGTGCCAAGATGAAACCATTGCTATAGGAACTCTATTTTGTACAACTCATAAGAGCTTAGAAAATATTCCATATGCAACTTTGAGTACGGTAGATATTGCATTAAACTGTAAAAAAAAGTTAACAACGCTGCTAGCTGATATGGAAGCAAAATATTTTATACAAATATGTGAAACATTTGTTGCCCATGAAAATATTTATTGTTTAAAAATTGTTTCAGATTATTTAAGTTCTGATATTCCTAAAAAAGCCTTTGTAACAACATTGGTTCAAAAAAACCTTCCTTTAATAAAAGAGATACTATGAAATATATGCAAAAATTTGATGAGGTTGTTGCAAAAAGCAATTACAAAAATCTGCCACAAACTACTCAAGAGTTTATACGACAAAAAGCAGTGATGTATCAATTCTCTTTTCAAGAACTCAAACAACTCATAGATTTTGCAATAGATTTCAGACTTTGGCATGAAGATGATATTACGTTAGTTTTTAAAGAAGAGTACAGCAATAAAAAAGAGGCATTTAATCATATTCGTAGCCTTTGGGAAGCGTTAAAACAAAACCCCCACAGCTATGAGAAGTTTTCAAAAGAGTTATATAAAGACGATGTAAGAAAGTTCAGCTTTAAAAGCTACGAGAGCTCAAAAACAGCACTGGGAATGTGTCCCGTTGCAAGTACGAATACAAGATGTTGTAATTTGCTCACGTTAGATGCCGTTCAGTCGTGCGGGTTCGATTGCTCGTACTGTTCCATTCAGTCATTTTATAATAAAGATAATAGTGGGCAAGAGACCATAGGATTTGATAAAAATTTCAAAGAAAATCTAAAAAATATAGAACTAGACCCAAATGTTATTTATCATATTGGCACAGGGCAAAGTTCAGATTCACTCATGTGGGGCAACAAAGAAGGAATTTTAGAAGCGCTTTTTGAGTTCGCACAAAAACACCCCAATGTTATTTTAGAGTTTAAAACAAAATCCAATAATATTGCCTATTTACTAGAAAACGAAGTACCTAAAAATATTATCTGTACATGGTCATTAAATACGCCAACCATTTGTGAAAATGAAGAACATTTAGCAGCATCACTTGAACAACGATTGGAAGCTGCACAAAAAGTGAGCGAAAAAGGTATTTTAGTGGGCTTTCACTTTCACCCTATTGTGCAATACGAAAACTATTTAGAAGAGTATGAAGAGGTTTATAAAAAACTAATACGCAGTTTTGATCCAAAAAAAGTAGCATTGGTCTCTTTTGGAACGTTAACTTTTATAAAACCCGTTATTCAAAAAATACGCACCAGAAACTTTAAAAGTAAAATTCTACAAATGCCTTTTAATAATGCCAATAACAAATACTCCTACGATTTAAAAACTAAAAAAGAGATGTTCAAATCAGCTTATGAAAGTTTTAAGCCATGGCACAAGGAAGTTTATTTTTATCTGTGCATGGAAGATGAGAGTTTATGGAAAGAGGTTTTTGGCTACGAATATGCCACAAATAATCAAATGGAGGAGTTTATGAAAAATGCGTATATGGAGAAAATTAAGCAAATATAATAATAATAATTAGTACTACATAAGATTAAAATATATAAATGAACAATTATTCAAATCGTTTTTTATGCTACAATAATTCATAAAAAAATAATAGGACAATAGCCATGTTCTCTATCCAAGAAATTGTAAAAAATATTTTTCAAAAAAGTATCTTACGATGCTATATCGTAATTATCTTACTCATTATTGTCTCTTGTTATTTTATTGGTAAAAAAGTCCAACTCCCTTATTTCTACGACAATATCATTAAAATTGCTGTTTATGAAAATAAAAAAATTGCATCTCATATTTATACACATAGCAAAATTGAAGATATTGGAATTGAAATAAATGATGAATTGCATATGTTAAAGGAGAACTTCAAACTTCAAAAAATAAGAATTTTTGATGGAACAAGAAAAGTTATAGCAACTACTGGTGAAAATGAAATAGGTGAAATAAATAATGAAGAGTATTTTGTAACGAATATAGAAAAAAACGAGCCTTTTTTTCAACATATTTCTCAAACAAAGAAACTTCAAAAGAATGATGTTTTAAAAATTTATTACCCTTTATCCAAAGAGAGCTACCATTTGGGAGCTATTGAAATTCAGTATGATATTTTATATATAACTCAAGAGTTTGATAAAATTATTAATAAAATAGATTTTCTCTATTTTATAATTACAACGGTGATTATCTTTACTTTTATTTTTATTTTATACCGTTTTAGTATTAGTGATTTAAATCGTCAAAAATATGAAAAAGAGATTGAAGAACTTAATAAAACTCTTCAAATTAAAGTACAAAAACGCACTTTTCAACTCTTGCAAAAGAATAAAGAGCTTAAAAAATTAGCAAATTTTGACTCTTTAACGGGTATTTATAACCGACGATACTTTTTAAATTTTGCAGAAAAATATTTTGAAGTGGCTGTAAGAAATAAAACCTCTTTGTACATTTTGTCGTTTGATTTAGACCATTTTAAAGTTGTTAACGACACTCATGGACATGCAGCTGGTGATGACGTGTTAAAAGAGTTTACTAAAATTACCAAAGAGTTTATGCGAAACAGTGATTTGTTTGGGCGAATTGGCGGAGAAGAGTTTGCTGCTTGTGTTCAAAATATTCAAGATGAAGGGGTTGTTCTTTTAGCTCAAAAGATTTGCGATGCTATTTGTGATAATACTATTATGGTTGGGAATACGCCTGTAAGAATAACAGTTAGCATTGGAGTAGCTAAGTTAAGCAATGAAAAAGATATAGATGAACTTATTGCAAAATCGGATAAAGCCATGTACGAAGCCAAGCAAACAGGAAGAAACAAAGTAGTTTTTTACAAAGAGGGTTAAAGTTTAAAAAGGGTAAACTAGCCACTTTTAAATACATACAAAAGAGTGATAATGTTGCACGAAATAATTGATTTTATTGTTAAAACGGTGGGTGATTTGGGTTACATAGGAATATTTATTATGATGTTTCTAGAGAGTTCTTTTTTTCCTTTTCCTTCAGAAGTCGTAATGATTCCAGCAGGATATTTGGCATATAAAGGAGAGATGAACCTTTTTATAGCCATTTTTGCAGGAATTGCAGGAAGTTTAGCAGGCGCAGTGTTTAACTACTTTTTAGCACTTCGCTATGGGCGACAATTTATTACAAAATACGGTAAATATGTTTTAATAAAAGAAGAGACCATGCAAAAAATGGAAGATTTTTTTGCTAAACACGGACATATTTCTACTTTCTCAGGACGGCTTATCCCAGCAGTTCGGCAATATATCTCACTTCCAGCTGGATTAGCAAAAATGAACCTCTTTAAGTTTTCACTCTATACCAGTTTGGGTGCGGGTATTTGGGTGCTTATTTTAGCTTTATTAGGATATTTTATTGGACACAATCAAGAGTTAATAGGTGAATATTTAAGAATAATTATTGTTACTATTTTAGTATTACTTGCTATTTTGATACTTTTTTATGTTCGTTTGAAACTTAAGAAAAAGATATTTGTTTCTAACAAAGAAATAAGAAGAAAAACGAAATAGATAAAATATCCATTTTTCTTAAATAATTGGCCTATTGTGTCGTATAAAATAAAGGGATGGCAACGCTAATCCAAAACTAATGGCTCCTAAAATTGAGAGTGACTTTAATCCATTTCCTATAAAAATGGCAATTAATTCAGGGGTTACTCCGTGTGAATTCATATCTACTAAACTTATCATTGTGCTAAAGGCGTAGGTTCCTGGGATTAAAGGGATAATTGAAGCAACGGTGTAAATGGGTCTTGGAACTATATATTTTCTTGACCAGTGAACAGCAATAGTGCCAATAAGCAAAGAAGCTAAAAAAGTGGCAAGTTCAATAGGCATATGTAAATCTAAAAGAATCATTCTTGAGGTGTATGCAATGGCTCCTCCCATGGCACAAAATTTTAACGTATGTTTAGGCACATTAAAAACCATGGCAAAGCCAACGGCTGGAATAGCTGAGAAAAAAGCTGCTAAAATATGGGTTATAATAAATTCACTCATCTTACCACCCTTTAATATTTAGAAGCGACATAGCAAAAATAATTCCCATAGAAGTGGCAAGGGTTAACAGTGTTGCTTGAAGCCACCTACCCCAACCCATACTTAAATACCCTTTTACGGCATCTAAAATTGAGTTAATAAATGGAAAACCAGGTACGAGCAACAAAACACTTGAAGACAGAGCTATGCTAGGGGTTGAACTAATAGAGTTTACATACGATAAACTCGCAACCATCGTAGCTACAAAAGCGGTAACGGTAAAAATTACGATAGAGACAAATCTGTGTTTTGCCAATTTTTGACGCACTCCCATAGCAGTAGATGCTGCCAAGAAAGTAATAAAAAAAGCAGCTACATCTGCTCCTCGTAAATAAGCAAAGGAAGCGCATGAAAGCCCTATCATAAAAACTATCAGCCAACGATTGTAGTAATTAGGCTTAATTTCTTTGAGTCTTTTAGCAACAAGAAGAACACCGAAACGCTTTTTTTCCAGTTCAATACAAAGACGTACAATATCATAAACAATAGACATATTAATAGGCTTGTGATGTGCTCTTCGTGTAGTTGTAACTGATTGGTTGGGGGTTAGGGTGGTTAAGACAATTGCTGAAGGAATTAACGACATCTCGACTGACTTTACGCCTAAAGCAGCACCCATTCTTTGAGATATTTGGTCTATTAATTTACTCTCTGCTCCAAATTCAAGCATCATAACCGCAGCTTTAATGATGGCACGGGTAATTTTTGTTTGTTCTTCGTAGCTAATTATTGACATTAAGCCCTTTCTAATTGTGTTATGTGGTTTGAAAAGGGGATTATATCGAAATTCAAAATCAAAAACTATTGATAGTTTTGTTATAATTTTTAAAATCTTTACACAAGAAGTACCTATGACCTTTTTTAAAACTAACTGGAATAAGTTTTTTATTGTTTTAATTTCAATTTTTGTATTGCTCTTAGCATTTAGCTTTGCTTTAGATATTCATGCAAAAACACTTATTGATAAAGCGTTTACACAAGCGGTTATTGTATTTGGAAGTGCAAAAGCCTTAAACGCAGTTATTTCCCTAGCGCAAGGAACAGAGCTTGATTTACCTTTTGTAACGGTTGCTGTGGGGCAGATTTTAGACCCAATTAATGACTTGGTGGAACAATTTTCACTTATAATGTTAGCCAGCATGACCTCTTTGGGAATTCAAAAAATTCTTATGGGTTTTGTTACAAACTCTTTTTATAATTGCTTGTTAGCATTTAACTTAATTGTGTTAAACATTTGGCTCTTTATTCGTTTTAAAAATGATGAAAATGCCAGAAGCTTCTTCTTTAAAATTACCATAATATTGGTCTTCTTACGATTTGCTATTCCTTTAATTGGGTATGTCAATGAAGTAGCATATGAATATTTCGTAAAACCACAATACAACATTGAACAACTCAATAGCAGCATTGTTAGCGTTAAAGACGAGGTGAGTAAGGTAACGAATGAAACTATAACTAAAAAAGAGGAACAGTCATTTTTCTCTAAAGTGTCAGAAAAATTTGACTCAAACTATTACACTAAAAAAATAGAAGAGTACAAAAGTGCAGCGGATAATTCAAGTGAGTATATGGTGGATTTAATTATTGTGTTTGTCTTTCAAACCATTCTTCTGCCACTTGTTTTTTTAATTGTTTTGTACGCTTTTGTAAAAGGTATTTTCAGTATTGGAAGAAATAAGGAGATAAAGTAATGGATTGGAAAACAACGTATGCAGCCATTTATCGCGCAAAAAAAGAGGCACTTAAACCTGTAAAATATTTAGATGAGATAACGCTCAATGATTTAATAGGAATAACGCTTCAAAAAGAGGAGATAGTTAATAATACAAAACGATTTTTAAATAACTTGCCTTGCAACAATGTACTGCTTTGGGGTTCAAGGGGTACGGGAAAATCTTCTTTAATTAAAGCCATATTAAATGAGTATAAAGAAGAAGGTTTAAGGCTAATTGAAATAGACCGTGATGATTTGGACGATTTAATTGAAATTGCTGATGAAATAAGAGAACTGCCCTACAAATTTATAATTTTTTGTGATGATTTGTCCTTTGAAGAGGGCGAAAAAGGGTACAAAGGCTTAAAGCGAATTTTAGAAGGTTCCATTGAAAAAACACCCGATAATATTAAAATTTATGCCACTTCTAACCGACGTCACTTAATTACTGAATACCATAGAGACAACGAAGGTTCAAAAGTAGGAAGCAATGGTGAAATTCACTACAGCGACAGTGTAGAAGAGAAAATTTCTTTAAGTGACCGTTTTGGTTTATGGTTAGGCTTTTATCCTGGAAATGAAACAGAATATTTAGCCATTGTGGAGAGCTACTTTAAAAACACCGAAGGAAACCTTGAAGAGTTACACAAAAAGGCACTCCAATTTGCACAAAATAGAGCCAGTAAAAGTGCCAGAACAGCGAAGCAGTTTTTCAATGCATACAGTTATGAGAACAAACAATGTATCAAAAATTAATACCTTTGAGAAAAGAAGCCGCTAACGTTATTTTAAAAATGTATGAAGCAGTATAGAGAAGAAAAGGATTACGAGTGAATAAAAATTTAGCAGAAGTGTTGTATGTGAAAGTAGGGCAAGTTACGACTACTGTTTTGGAAAATAATGCACGAAAAGAGTTGGTTTCAGGAATTAAAAAAACTCCTGTGCAAAAAGCGTATTTAACTAAAACAGGATTTAACACTGATGCACAAGGCGATTTATTGCACCATGGGGGAGAGAATAAGGCGTTGTTTTGTATGGGTGTTAAAACATATCAAGGGATTAATGCTTTATGCCAAACTTCTTTTGCGTACGATGAGGTGGCTCATTTTGGGGAAAATTTGATTTTATCCAATGTGGGTGAAAAGGATATTTGTGTAGGCGATGTTTATGATATTGGGGAAACGCGTGTGCAAGTGACTCAACCACGACAACCGTGTTGGAAACTCAGTGCCAATACACAAGTTAAAACTATGACTAAACAAATTTTTCAAAGTGGATTAACGGGGTGGTATTGTAAGGTTTTAAAAGAGGGTGAAATTCGTGCGAATGACACTATGAAACTAATTCAAAGAGAGTATCCTGTGCTTACTATTGAATTACTCAATAAACTCATTGTAAACCCTATGGTAAGTGAAGCTAATACACAAGAAGCACTTGTTTGTGAAGTGCTGGGACTTGCTTTTAAAACCTCTTTACAAAAGCGGTATGATTCTAAAGGCAATGATGATCAGTTTGCGTATCAAAGGTAAAGCTATACTTTCTTAAAACTTTCAGTTTCCGTCTTTTTACTTTGTGTGGACAAAGTAAGCAAAACCACCAACGAAGCTTCAAAGCCGAAGGTTCCCTTGCTTATTATTTTTAATTTCTAGCTTGCGGAACTCCTCGAAAAAGTGCATTCAGCACTTTTCTCTCGTCAAGCAGTCCTCAGCTTTTTCCGAAATTAAAAATAAACGCTCGGCTTTTGCAGATGTTGGAATAGGGGATAAGGACATTTTCATATTTGATTTTCTAAGATTATAATTTTAGCTATATTCAATTTAGTCAAGATAGTTAGAACAATAACTATTTACCTCTGCGTTTGATGAAGCTAAGATTTTAGGATTTAATTTCGGGGAACAGTTCAAACTGTCTGAGTAAGTAAATGTGCTAAATGCACATTTTTACGAGTTTTTGAACGCAGAAATTAAATCCTAACATCTTTGGGTCTGCTTCTTCATCAACTTAGCAGTCTTTTTTGCTTACTTTTTGAGACCAAAAAGTAAGAGAACGGAAACCTTTAGGTTTTCAAGAGAGATTATTACTCTCCCATTTCTTGTAAACATAATTCAGCATTTGCTAATTGTTGAATCCAAAAACCGTGAGCTAAACCATTTGAATAACTTGGAGTTTCTTTTCTAATTTTTAGGATTTCAGTTTTAGCAGATTTTTTTAATTCTTTTAAAGCCTCTTTTATTGTATCTATTGAAATATTTGTTAAATATGATTGCGGAATTAAATGTGCCATTAATCTTCCTTTTTGTTCTACTGAATCAAATCGAGCATCATGGGCAATAAATTTAGTTTCAGTTGATGGTATATTTAAAAGTTTTTTCAAATGTAATGTATTAAATACAATAAATCCATTACTATGAGGTAATTCTCCTATTGGAATTAAACAATCTTCAATCAATAATAAATATCCATCATTTTTAAGTAATTGTTTTATATTTGAAAAAATTGAATGCCATTGTAAATGTGGTATTTCATGAAGAACGTTACTTAAAACTACTACATCAAAGTAATTATCATCTACTTTTGTACGAAGATTTTCTATTGAAGTATGGTATCTATGTTCTGTATCATTGTAGCAAAGTGAAATATTTTTTAAACAATCATCTTTATCTGTATCAAATGGTTCATAAGCATGATAATTGAGAGTTTCATTTGATACAGTTGGATAATCAGATAGATTTGCAATCATTCTTCCTTTGCCAGCACCAAAATCTAAAAGGTTAATTGAAGTTTTATTTTTCCAGATTATGTTTAATTGTTCATTTAATTGTTTTGATTGAGGGTCAGTCGAATCTGTTTCTACAACTTGAGGAGGACATAAACATTCAAATGTAAAACGATTTCTTGCTAATTCACTTGGTAAACTTGTAAAATCTCTTAATTTTTGGATTCTATCTTCATCTCCAAGAAGACTTCTTAAAACAAGTTCAGGTTTTTTACCTGAATGTTTTACAACACCATCTTCAACAAACCAAAGAGAAGAAGCATGAAAATGTGAAAGTAAAGGAATAGAATGAGTTGCTATCCATATTTGACCATCTGGATTATGTTCTCTTATAGTATCAAGTAAATCAATTACAGCAGAAGGATGTAAATGATTTTCAGGTTCATCCATAAAAATAATATAATTTGATAAATTTCCACCTTGTGCAAAAATTGCAATACAAAGTTGTAGTAATACTCTTTGACCAGCTGAGAGCTGAGCTTGTGCAATAGGTTTACCAAATAATGTAGAATGATCATTTTGATCTAATCCAATTTTTGTACCAATAAAAGATTGAATGATACTTTGAAGTCTTTCATAATTTGAAGTTGCAATATCAATTTCTTCTTTTGATATTTCTGTCATGGGGTGAGTTGAATTAAACCAAGCTTTTACTACTTTTTGAATCAAAGGTATAGTTGCTTGATATAAACCAGAAACTCCAATTGTTGTTGCTTGATTTGCTTTTTGCATCCATTGTTGTTCAGTTTGATTCGTCCAATCTTCTAATTCAATTTTATTTGGAACAAAATCAACAACAGCAACATTTTGTTGGTTATTTTCAAGAATTATAGGAATAGGAAAACTTAGTTGTTCTTCAAATTTTTGAATTGCTTCTTCCAATTCTTCTTTTTGTTTGGGTTGATTTTCAATTTGTTGATTAAAACTTTTAATATTATTTTCATAATTTTGGATATTTAATTCAAGTTGTTGTTTTTGTTGTGCTTGATTCTTAATGTTGGTTGAATATGAATCAATATTACTTTTAGCACTATTCCTTTGACTTATTTCATTTTTTACATTTTGTGCTTGATTTCGTATAAGATTGAGTAATCTGGTTTTTCCAGAACCATTTTTACCCGCAAGTAATACCATATTATCAATTTTTTTCATTGAAATTGGATTTAATCCAACTTGATTTGCGATATTTTCTGTTAAATTTACTTCAATTATTTTCATAAGATGCTTTCATGTTATATTATTTTCACTAAGATAGTATATATAATTTAATATAAAATTACGTATATATGACTTTAAAAAAAGTTATGTAGACTATTTTATATCTTATTTTAAATCCTGTTTTATTAAGATGTAAAATAGCTTTTTGTAAGGAATAACTCTTTATCGATTTAGATAGGGTCAGTTTATATTATACTTATTGTAGTCTACATAAGTGAAATCATTGTCATAATGAGCAAGAAAGGACGTTCGTTTAGAAAGTCTTAAAAAAACGATACAACTCTAATGGAAACGATGTGCGGTTTGCGTATCAAGTATAAAAAATGTGATTGACTACTCTAAAATCTCAAGAGCAGGTTTACCAATATGGTAACCTTGCACATAATCAACTTCTAAAGCGATTAAAATATCTTCAATTTCTTTACTGTGTACTTTTTCTGCAATGGTTTTTAACTCTATTTCTTTAGCAAAAGAGATTATAGTTTTAACCACTTTTAAAGAGTTTTGGCACACATGAATATTCTCAATTAAAGAACTGTCTATTTTAAGATAATCAACATTCATATTTATAATGTAAGAAAAATTGGAGTAGCCGCTTCCAAAATCATCTATGGCAACACGCACTTTGTATTTTTTTAGACGAGTTATAAAGTTATTGAGCAGCTCAAAGTTATTAATCTCTTCGGTTTCTAAAAGTTCAATAATAAGTTGATGACCCATATTATAGTTTTCTAACAACTCAAAAAGAAGTTGTGTGGTTTCAAAATTTAAAATATCTTCAATAGAGTAGTTAATTGAGAACTCAATATGAGGTCTGGTGCTAAAATGTTCAAATGTTTTTTTCATCATAATAGTGGTAATTCTGTGGTAGAGTTTCGCTTTTTTAGAAACTTCTAAAAACTCAATAGGGGCAATATAGCACTCTTTATAATATAAACGAGCCAGTGCCTCATATTTTAAAATGGCATTCGTTTTAACATCTTTAATGGGTTGATAAAAAGGTACAATATCATTCTTATCAAGAGCTTCTTTAAGGTTTTTTGTCCATTTAATATGTTTCTCATACTGATTTTGTAAAAGCAAAGATTCTGCAAAAAGCCCAAGATGTTTTCTGTTTTTCTTTGCATTTTTAACAGCAATAATTGCTTTTTCAACGCGTTTGTCTTCGTTATTAAAGACTATTCCCATGGTTACTTGTATAAAAAATTTTGTTTTTTTGTATTGAAATTCGTTTTCATGAATATTTTTTATAAGAGTAGTACACTCTTTAATAGAAGTATCTTGAGTGAATAAGATTGCAAATTCATCACCAAACAGACGATATAGAATAGCATCTTTATTTAATTGTTCTTGTAGTTTTTGCGCGAGTTGTTTAATTACAAAATCGCCTACTTCAATGCCATAAAAGTTGTTGAATTCTCTAAAAGAATCAATATTAACAATAGCTAACGTAGCTGTTTTATGAAGCGTTAAGTCCTCTTGCAAACGGTTAATATTGGGCAAAGAGGTTAAATTGTCCATGAATAAATTGTTTAATTGTTTGTCGTAATAAAATTTAATGGTACAAATGAGTTCATTAAATGAGTTTTGGAGTGTTTGTAACTCTTCAATATTGGTTTCTATATTGGCTTGTTTATTTAAATCTTTCTCTTGTGTAAGCTGCTTTATATTTTCAGTAAAGAGTACAATGGGATTAATGATTTTATTATTAATTACTAAAAAGAAAATGTAAAAGAACAACAATAAAAAAGCAATAAAAAAGACAATAAACCAGAAAGTTAAATCATTTAAAGAGATTTTTATTTCACTAGGAGGGTAAGTGATGTCTAAAACTCCATTTATATCACCTATTTTAGCATTGTAGTGGCACGTTATACACTCTTGTTTGACATAAATAGGGTACAAATAGCGAATACTTCCATCTTTTTGTACAATAAATTGCTCTTCTCCTATCATAGCTTTTTGAATAAAAATATCTTTTTTTACCAGTTGGCTGTCTGTTTTATCGACTCCTAAAATATCTTCAACTAAAGAACTTCTATAGGAATGAACACTTAAACCTTCTCGTATAAACTCCAAACGGGTTAGGATCTTTTTTAAATCTTCTTTGGCCCAGCCGTCTTGCATTTTGGTGTTCATAATTTCAAAAATAAGTGCACTTGTTTTTTTAGCATCGTCTTTTGCCAGTTGGTCTAACGCACTGTTTTTTAAATAAAAAGAAGAACTAAATATAATAATAAGTCCTACTGCAAATAAAGAGAAGATAATACGAAAAATCAACTTTTTATTAGTAATCGAATTTTTATTCATAAAAGAATGCCTTGAGTTATTAAGTGTCTGCATAGTAACATTATTTTTCTAAAATATGTATATATAAAATGATAAAAGCAACACAATTATGGTGACAATAAACATTAATAAAGGTTATTTTTTAATTTGCTATAATAATATTTTATATAATCCAACAAAAGAAGAAAAATTGAAAAATTTAACACACTATTTTAATGAGAAGGGCATACTTTTTAAAGAGATAGAAGCGATTGATCTTAAAAATTTAAAGAGTCGAAAAAAAATAGAAATTTATACAGCAGAGGGAATAGATAAAAACTACTACGCAATTTTTATACATAATCCTAAAAGTAGATTTATCAAAAAAAATGCAGAAGAACTCATTGAATTATGCTCTACTTTAGCGCAATTTAAAGAGCACAATTTTAAAAAAAAGATACTTCTAATAACAACGCCTATATGTTCAAAAGCCAAAGAGTTCTTAAAGCAAAATAGCTGGAAAGTAGAAACGAATTACAAAATCAAGTAAGAGTAAGATACTTCAAAATTAACATCTGAAATTAAAAAACTTACCCTCCTGTTTCATAAAAAGCACGGCTAGAGGTGCTGTCTTCACTCCATTTGTTTTTCTCAGGTTTATTTGCCAACACATTTTTTAAAATTTGTGTTGCTTTTTCTATATCGTTATTTTGTATGGCTTCTTTAATACTTTGAGAATCTTCAAAATATAAACAAGGAATGAGTACTCCACTTGCAGTTAATCGTACTCGATTACAAGTAGCACAGAAATCATCTTTATGGGGTTCAATTATTCCAAAAATATAGCCATCATCAAGTTGGTAATCTTGTGAAGGAGAGCTTCCTTTTCGTTCACATTTTACGAAATTATATTTTTTAGCAATAATTGCTTGAATTTGTTCTGAATTGTACCCTTTGGTTGAAACAGTGGCTTGTTGGTTTTCCATAAACTCAATAAAGCGAACGGTATACCCTTTTGCTTTGCAAAACTCTAGAATATCAATAAGTTCATCGTCATTTATTCCTTGCATAGGAACGCAGTTAACTTTAATTTTAAGTCCTACATCATCTGCTTTAGCAATTCCTTCTAAGACGGTTTGCAAAACATCTTTTTGAGCAATTTTTGCAGCAACATCAGGTTTTAATGAATCCAAAGAGACATTAATTCGTTTTAGACCTGCATCTTTTAATTTTTGTGCAGCTTGTGGAAGTAAATAAGCATTGGTGGTTAATGCTAAATCAATATCGCTTTTATAGCTAGAAATCATTTTTACAAAATGTTCTAGTCCTTCCCGCAAGAGTGGTTCGCCTCCTGTTATTCTAACTTTGGTAACGCCTTCATCTATGCACACTTTTACAAAAGCAAACAAATCTTCATATGAGAGTAAATTTTCTTTTGGAACCCAAGAAAAAGGTTTTTCAGGCATGCAGTATTGGCATCTAAAATTACATCGCTCCGTTACAGAAACTCTTAAATAATCAACAATTCGGTTGTGTCCATCTATTAACATATCTATCACTTAATTATAAATTTCGTTAGGATAATATAAAATACCTTAAATACATTACAAATAGGCATTTAATTTGACTTTACAAGAAATTATTAATTCAATTGACTTTTTTAAAACGTTAACACAAGAGCAAGTACAAGAGCTTTGCACTATTGCTACGCTTAAAAATTTTTCAAAAGATTCTATTTTATATTATGAAAGTGAAAGTACCAACAATTTGATGTTTTTAGTAAAAGGCTTACTAAAAGTATATAAAGTAGATAAATTTGACAATGAGATTTTTTTATATCATATTCATGAAAAAAATATGATTTCAGAATTGACCTCGCTAAAGCAACGTGAAATATTTTGTTTTTCCAATGCTGAATTTATGAAAGATTCAGAAGTTTTGTCAATTAATTTTGAAAAATTTACTGAACTTTTTTTATCAAAAGATATTTTAACACAAGATTTTATTGAAGAGCTTCTGAAAAAAACCCAACAGTTGCAATGTATTATTAACAGAGAGTTGGTTTTTGATGCCACTGCTAAAGTAGCCTTTATGCTTCACAATGATTTAGAGATGTTTAATAATATAAAACGACAAGAGGTATCTTTTTTGCTTCATATTCAACCAGAGACACTTTCCCGAGTTTTAAAAAGATTAACACGAAATAAAATTATAGATGTCATAAGCGGAGAGGTAATTATTTTAAATGCCCAAGAGTTAGCTTCTATTTTTAGAGGAATTGCCGTATGAAAAAAAAGAGTAATTTTCAAAAAGAGGCATTTACTTGTCATAAGTCAAAGCCATTTAGCTCTAAAACATTATATTATAATCTTTTGTAACCTTTGTTTCAATTTTTAAAGGCGTATGTATGAAAACTCAAAAAATCAGTACTAAAATAAAGACACTCGGTGCACTCTTTGTTTTACTTACATTAGGTATTATTGCAACTACTATTTATTTAAATGAAAAAAATGCTAAAGATGCACTTATTATAAATATTGTTGGAAAACAACGAATGTTGACTCAAAAAATTGCTAAAAATATATTTTACTTAAATCACACAAAAACAAACAATTTTAACGAACTAGATGCCTCTATTGATGAGTTTATTTACAGTTTAAATACATTAAGAGAGGGTAATCCACTTTTAGGTATTTCTGGTGTTCCTACAAAACATATTGCAACGCAGTTTTATATTATTGATATTATTTGGAATAATTATAATCAAAATGTACAAGATTTTAAAAGAGAAATTTTAGTAGAAAATCCAACAGATTTAAAACGTTTAAATCTTTTTGTTGAAGGAATTTATACTAATAATACGATTTTACTAAAAGAAGTAGATAATTTAGTACACCTGTATACCCTTCATGCTGAAGATAAAACAAAATATTTGAGATATTTTCAATATGCTGCTGCTTTGCTGTTGTTACTTCTTTTTATTTATGGCTTTATTAAATTAAAAGAGATTGAGCAAAATGCGCAGAATTTTATTGACTCTACTAAACGACTTATTGAAAATGGAGATATAGAACACTTAAAACCCATTCAACTTAAAGCAGAGAGTGAAATTGTTGAAGTCTCTGATACTATCAACTGTTTTATAAGCAAAATTAATTCTGCTATGGAGTTTTCTTCCAGTGCCATTGAACAATCAAGACAAGCTTCTAATAAACTAGAAGAGATTACCGAAGAGTTTGACAAAATATTAGATGATTTAAAAGATTCTGCCACAATTTCTAAACAACTTAACAGAAGTGAAGATATGGTAATAGAGTCTACGGAAGATTTAATTAACTCAACAAAACGCCTACAAGAGCTTAAAACCGAGCTTGATAAACTTAAAAAAAGCTGTAATTCTCAATAAAGTAAAAAAGTGACACAAAAGTTTCTTTTATACTTAATCTTTCCTTAAGAAAAAAAGTTATATAATTTTTTATTGATTCACATCAATTAAGTAGAAGTTATACTTTACTATAATTCGCGTACAATTTAAGCAAATTGTAGGATCTATAAAGCATAAGTTTTACTTATATAAGTAGGTTTTTGTTGTTGTGTATATGGAGTGATTAAATTGCTTTTATGTACGTACTTATTTAAAGGAGAGAAGATGAAACGACTAAGTTTACTCTCATCTCTTGTTTTAGGAACGGTTATTAGTGCAAGTGTGGCAAATGCAAATAATACGTTAGAACAAGTTATGAAAGATAGAGGACTCACCGAACGAGATGTTTTAGCAGCTGCTAAAACATATACTCCAACGGGGATGAAAGATGAATACTATGTATTCAGTTCAGGTGGACAAAGTGGACAAGTGATTGTTTACGGGGTTCCATCAATGAGAATTTTAAAGTATATTGGGGTTTTTACTCCTGAGCCTTGGCAAGGATATGGATTTGACAATGAGTCAAGAAAAGTTCTTGAAAGTGGATACATTAGAGGACAAGAGATTAAATGGGGAGATACTCATCATCCAAACTTAAGTGAAAAAAATGGGGAATATGTAGGAGACTATCTGTTCATTAATGATAAAGCAAATCCTAGAGTTGCTGTTATTAGTTTACATGACTTTGAAACTACTCAAATTGTAGTTAACCCTGTTTTAAGAAGTACTCACGGTGGAAGTTTTGTTACTCCAAATACTGAGTATATTATAGATGCTGCACAATATGCTGCTCCTTTTGAAAACGAGTATTTTCCTATTGAAATGTATGAAGAGAAGTACCGAGGTGGAGTGACTTTATGGAAATTTGATTATGACAAAGGGCTTATCAATGAAAAAGAGTCATTTACATTAGAATTACCTCCTTATATGCAAGATTTAAGTGATGCTGGAAAAGGTGTATCACACGGTTGGGCATTTACAAACAGTTTTAATACTGAAATGTACACAGGTGGAATTGAAAAAGGTTTACCTCCTTTTGAAGCAGGTATGTCAAGAAACGATACTGACTACTTACACGTATATAACTGGGAAATTCTTGCTAAATTAGCAAAAGATCCAAAAAATGTTAAAGTAATCAATAACCATAGAATTGTAACTATAGAAGCAGCTGTAAAAGGTGGAGCACTATTTTTAATTCCTGAAGCTAAATCTCCACATGGTGCAGACGTAACTCCAGACGGTAAATATATTATTGTTGGTGGAAAACTAGATACTCACGCATCTGTTTATGATTTTGCAAAAATCAAAAAACAAATCGATAACAAAGAGTTTGTAGGAAAAGATCCATTTGGTATTCCAATTTTAGATTTCAAAAAATCATTATATGGTCAACTTGAATTAGGACTTGGGCCATTGCATCATACTTTTGATGAAAAAGAAGGCATTGTTTATACTTCTTTATATGTCGATTCACAAGTAGTAAAATGGGATTATAAAAACCTTAAAATTCTAGACAGAGTTAATGTTCACTATAACATTGGACACTTAGATAGTATGGAAGGTAAATCTACTAAACCAAAAGGTAAATATGCAATTGCACTGAACAAATTGTCAATTGATAGATTTTTACCAGTTGGTCCATTGCATCCACAAAATCACCAACTTATTGACATAAGTGGCGATAAAATGGAAATGATTTACGATTTACCTATTGGATTAGGTGAGCCACATGATGTTGTTTCAATTCATGCAAGTAAAATTAATCCTAAGCGAAGATACGACATTGGAACAAATAGCCGAACAGGTGAAGTTCACGAAGGTCTAACATTAGCAGGACAAGAGAGAATTGAACGAGACGGTAATAAAGTTAAAGTTTATATGACAGCTATTAGAAGTCACTTAAACCCTGAACATATTACTGTAAATAAAGGTGATGAAGTTACTATTTATGTCACTAACTTAGAAAGAGCGGTTGATGAAACTCACGCATTTGGTATTTCACAATTAAACGTTCACGCATCTGTTGAACCTGGAAAAACAGCTTCTGTAACATTTATGGCAGATCAAGAGGGAATTTTCCCTTATTACTGTACAGAGTTTTGTTCAGCGTTACACTTAGAGATGATGGGATATTTAAAAGTTAAAGATCCAAATAAAAAATACCCTGACTTCAAGGCTGCAAAAGTAGCTAAAATGAGTAAAGCAGAGTTAGAAGTTGAGTATAAAAAAATCGTTGCTACAAATAAAGCAACGGATGATGTTATTCAAAGTGTTGTTAAATTCTTAAAAGAAAAAGGGTTTGAAAAATACCCATATGTAAAAACACAAGTAGAAGATGCTCTTGACCAATATGGAAAAATCCCAGCTGAAAAAGCAAAAGCGGATGCTGCATATAAAAAAGGGGATTTAAACTCGGCTGTATTGTGGGAAAATCAAGTATGGCAATACATGGTTAAAACAGCTGACGTAGGATTACGAGCTAAAAATGCCTTAGCAAAAGAGATTTCAACTCCAATGAGTGAATCTGCTAAAAAAGGTGAAGAAGCTTATTTAAGAGGTGGTTGTAATGGATGTCACGTAGTTGGAAAAGTATCTTCTGGACCAGATATTACGGGAGCATTATTACGACATGAAAATGGTGAGAAGTTTTTATATGACTTTATTTTAACACCAGAAAAATATTATAATAATCCTTATATTGAAGCAATGATTAAAGCATTTAACTTAAGAATGCCAAATCAAAATATGAAACCTGAAGAGGTTAAAAATATTATTCAATATATGAAATGGATTGACGAAAACGCCGGTCTTCATTAATCAATATTATTTATTTAGCAAGGAATTTCTCCTTGCTAAATCTTACAAAAAAATATTACTTTTGTTTTGAATCAATTAATATTAGCAACGAAATTGATATAGTTATATAAGTAATTGTGTTTTATTTTTAGGAGAATTATTATGAAAAAGTATCAAGTCTTTACAGTTTTGGCGTTGTTGTTGCTTACGTTTAGTTTCACTATTCCTGTCATTGGATTTTATGGAGTATCTCAAAAAATTAAAAATCATGAAACGGAATCTATCCCTGCTTATGCTCATACAATATGGGATTTTTATCATAAGTTTCAGTATCTTAGCCCATATACTCCAGAAGGAGCAGAGGGTTCTTTAGAGCAAATGCTAAAAAGAAAAGGTGAAATAGGAGCGGCTAGTATTCCTGTGTGGAAAGTTTCACTTGAAGCTCCTAATTATCCAAAAGAGGCGTTTCCAAATGGAATTCCTGTTTACTTTCACTTTGATGGATACAGCGGTGATGTTGAAGAGATGAATACTATTAATCACTACATAGGAATGTATCCTATGGAACACGGTGGGAAGTTTGAACGAACAGTGGTCCCGTACTTTTTCCTAATTGTTACTTTACTAATGATAGGATATTTATACACCAACGATAAAAAATCGTGGCTTTTAATGGCAACTCCAGCAGTTTTACCTATTGCCTTTTTGGTTGATTATTCAGGGTGGTTATATTGGTATGGACATAATATGCAAAACTTTGGAGCATTTACAATAAAACCTTTTATGCCAACGGTATTTGGACAAGGAAAAGTGGCGCAGTTTACTACGCACTCGTATCCTTCTCTTGGATTTTATATCTTAATTGCTGTAAGCATTTTAAGTATTTTAGCTATTTTTTCAAAACTTAAAGAGAGTAAGAGTTAAACGCTATGTTCATAAAAAAAATCATCTCAATATTTTTATTTTCTCAACTTTTTTTGCAAGCGTCACTTCTGCAAGAGGCAATTAATAATGCTCCTGCTGGGTCAAAAATAGAGTTGAAAGAAGGAGAATATTATGGCAATATTATAATAGATAAGCCATTGACAATTGATGGTTTAAATAAAAAAGCACATATAGTTGGTGATGGCAAAGGCTCTGTTATTACCATTAAAAGCTCCAATGTGGTTATTAAAAACTTAACCATAAAAGGAACAGGTGAAAGCCATGAAAAAACAGACAGTGCAATTGTAATTCAAGATGTAAATAATATTACTATTGAGAATAATCATATAGAAGACAGTCTGTTTGGTATCTTTTTTGACCGTGTGAACCGTTCTAAAATTATTGATAACTATATTACGTCTAAAGAGTTTGATTTAGGATTACGAGGTGATGGGATAAAGTTGTGGTATGCTCATGACAATCAAATTATTGGTAACACTATTGAAAAATCTAGAGATTTTGTATTGTGGTATTCAAGTGGTAATATCATTGAAAACAATATTGGAAGATACAACAGATACTCTGTGCATTTTATGTATGCTGGGCGGAATATGGTTAAAAACAATCTGTTTGAATTCAACTCCGTAGGAATATTTTTTATGTTCAGCAGTGGAACAACGGCAATTGGCAATACAATACGAAACTCTGTGGGTTCATTTGGAGTGGGAATTGGCATGAAAGATAGCTCAGATTTTACCATTACGGATAATGACATTGTTTACAATGCAAGAGGGTTGTATATTGATCAATCTCCATTTCAACCAGGTACGGTTAATATCTATAAGCGTAATAAGATTTTGTACAACACCAGTGGGGTGCAATTTCAAGTATCAAGAGAAAGAAGTGTTTTCACACATAACTTTTTAAAAGGTAATATGGAACAAGTGATCAATGATTCTCCTAAGAATAATTTAGAGTTAAATACATGGAATAAAAACTACTGGGACAGCTATGAAGGGTTTGATAGAAACAATGATAACATAGGGGATATTCCTTTTAAACACTATGCTTATGCCGATAAACTTTGGCTGTATAACCCTAACATTAAGTTTTTTTATGGTTCTGTGGTAATGGATTTACTCAATTTCTTATCTAAAATTGCACCTTTTTCACAACCTGATTTATTGGCAACAGACAATAACCCATTAATGGAGTGGAAATTTGAAAACGAATGATAACAGACGAAAATTTATAAAAGTAGGTGCATCAACGCTCTTCTTTGGCTCAATTTTAGGTTCAGGAATATATTTAGCACCTAAGTTAAATGCCAAAGAGACTTTTTTGCGACCACCGGGTGCAATAGATGAAAAAGATTTTTTATCAACTTGTATAAAGTGTGGGCAATGTGTGCAGGTGTGTCCGTATCACAGCTTGTCGCTTTTAGATATAACAAGCGGCAACAGTGTGGGAACTCCTCATGTAGATGCTAGAAGTAGAGGGTGTTATTTATGTGATTTGTTGCCTTGTGTGTTAGCGTGTCCAAGTGGGTCGCTTAACCACGATATAACACAAGCACATCAAGTTGAAATGGGTGTTGCTATCTTAAAAAACCCTAACAAATGTTTAGCATTGTTAGAAAAAAATGTAACGCAAGAAGATATTGCAGAAATTTTAACGCACTCTAACGAAAATGAAAGAGAAGCTAAAGTTTTAGAAGATTTGCAAAGTTATGTGGGAAAACCTTGTACAATCTGTGCGGATTTATGTCCGTACCCTGAAAAAGAAAAAGCCATTGCCATGGTGCAAAATCAGCATGGGTTATGGTATCCCGAAGTTAGAAGTGAATGTGTTGGTTGTGGAGTGTGTGAAGAGCTTTGCCCTGCACAAGAAGAAGCAGCCATTGTAATGATTCCAAGAGCAAAATATAAAGAGGTATATCAATGAAATATGTAGTGTTTATAATCGCCTTAATTTTTATCACAGGGTGTGATAAAAAAGAGGAAAAAAGTGTTCAGCAAAATAGTTCTAATAAAGTCAGTGAACAAAGTATCACAGTGGTAGAAAACGCAACCAAAATGGAACAAGAGAATATGTTTGTAACATATGATATTAACGGAAATAAAGTCGTAAATATTGCTCCAATGGGTGAAGAAGAAACTCCAGTAACCAAACAAATTGGAGCATTAGCAACTGTACGTACCAGTTATGAAGCAGTTAATGCAAATTTAATTTCTATGAATTTAAGTAAAAATTATATTCTAAAATGTTCAGCATGTCATGATGATTTTGCTAATGGAGTTGTAGGACCTTCTTTGTTGCATAAAAGTGCAAAAGAGATTGCTGATAAAATAAAAGCATATAAAAACTTAACTGAAGTGAATGTGTTAATGAAATATTTAGTTTCGCAAATGGATGATGCAGAAATTCAATCTTTAGCAGAAGAAATTACTGCACTTAATAAAGAGTTAACGGAGGCAAAAAGTGAGTAGTGGAAAAATGATAGGATTGGGTCTTAGTGCTATAATCCTGCTTTTAATGGTTTATATGGTGGTTCAAGATACAACTTCAAGTAATAAAGTTGTTGCACAACAAGAGATTGCAGTAGTAGAAAAAGCTCCTATTGTAGCTGTTCAAAGTGAAGAAGATCAAAAGCTAGAAGAGCTTAAAAAACAAGCAGTTACTAGTACGAATAATGAAGTTAGTCAACTTTACTCTTTAAGATGTAAAGCATGTCATGGAAGTGAAGGGCAAGGAACTCAAGTAGGACCTAGCATTAAAGGTAAAAGCATGGACTATATTTTAAGTAAACTTGACGACTATAAAAATAATCGAGTTACTAACTCACTTATGCAAGGCTTATTAATCAATGCTACACAAGATGAGTTAAATACACTAGCACAAGAGATTTCTAGTTTTAAATAAAGGCATTTTATGGACAAGTATAATACCCGTGCAACCATTCATGGCACCTCTTTTTTTGATACCTTTATTAGTGTCAATAAAGAGGGTAAAAAACGATTAGGTATTCGTTTTTACAGATGGTTAAGCGTTATTTTTATTCATCTACTTTTTATGTTTTCCTATTGGGTAGATTTGCAACTTTTAGAAGGAACATTAAGCGGTTCTCGTTTTCTAGGGTTTCATTTAATTGACCCTTATATGACCTTTCAAGTCTTTGCAGCACATCATCAAATTCCTATTAATTTAATTATAGGTACGCTAAGTATTGTGGTTATCTATTTTTTAATAGGAGGAAGAGCCTATTGTTCATGGGTATGTCCTTATACTATTTTAGGGGAAATTGGTGAAAAATGGCATCAAACATTGGTGCATAAAAAGATTATTAAAGAACGAACTTTTGATTATAGAGTCAAATATATTTTTTGGGCTATATTCCTTATTTTAGCTTTTTCCACAGGCTTTTTAATATTTGAAATGTTTAATATTGTAGGTATTATTAGCCGTGCTTTAATTTATGGATACAGCAGTGCATTGGCATTTGTATTGGCTGTTTTTTTAATTGAAGTTTTTTATTCTCAAAGAGTTTGGTGTAGAAATATATGTCCTATTGGAACAACGTATAGTTTTATTGGATGGCCAAGTGCAACTAAAGTAGTTTGGGATGACAGATGTGACCATTGTCAAGTGTGCAGCGATGTGTGTTTGGTGCCTCACGTGTTGGAAATTACCAAAAAAAATGGTAATCCTGAAAAGAAAAGCATAATTTCTATTGTTTCAGGTGACTGTACTTTATGCGGACGATGCATTGAAGTGTGTCACAATGATGCGTTAAATTATGAAACCAAGTTAAAGAAGTTAATATGATAGAAGTAAAACAGTTGTGTAAGAAATTTGGCGAACAGTTGAGTTTAGACAATGTGAATTTGTCATTTAAACAAAACGAAAGTGCTATTATTATGGGGCAAAATGGAGCTGGAAAAACGACATTGATTCGTACTATTTTAGGCGAATATATTCCTTCACAAGGCACAGTGTCTATTAATGGGTATGACCCTTTTAAAAACAGACAAGAAGCGTTGCAAAATATTGGGTTTGTGCCTCAATTACCGCCTCCTATAAAACTAAGCGTTAGTGAACTTATTCACTATGCGGTGGTTTCAAGTGGTTCAAACAAAGAGACAATTTTTGATTTATGCCAAAAGTTAGAGCTAGATGTTAATGCCAATTTAAATAAGCTTTTTTACAAACTCTCAGGAGGAATGAAACAAAAATTGCTTATTGCAATTGCTTTGGCTAAAAACCCAAAAATTTTTATTTTTGATGAACCTACGGCAAATTTAGACCCCAAAGGGCGAGATATTTTTTACTCCATTTTAAATGATTTTTTAGAAGAGCGAATTATGATTTTTATTAGTCACCGTATTGAAGAGGTACATCATATTGTAAACAGAAAAATTGAAATGGATTTAGGAAAGGTTATTTTAGATGAAAAGATTTAAAAATTTATTCTTAATATTTTCCATTGATATTAAAGAATCATTGCGTTCTAAATGGTTTTTGTCGTACAGTCTAATTTTTGGTGGAATAGTTGCTCTTTTTTTTATTTCAGGAGTAACAGAGTCGAAAATTCAAGGCTTTAGTGGATTAAGTCGATTGTTATTAATTTTTATAGAAATTTGCATTGTTATTTTGCCAATTTTTATACTTATTAGTACTGTTCGTACTATTGCAGCTGATCGTGACAGCAATGTTTTAGAGTATTTATTGTCATTTCCTATTTCTCTTAGAGATTACTTCTTTGGACGATTTTTAGGACGATTAGTAAGTGTTACCCTTCCTATTTTTGGAGCATTGGTTTTAGCACTTGTTTGGGGTGCTGCAAAAGGTGTCGAAGTACCGTGGGGAATCTTTTTTTACTACATTGGCTTAATTTTTGCACTTAATGTTAATTTCCTAGGGTTTAGCTTCTTTATCTCTTCTGTAGTAAAAACACAAGAAGTAGCATTAGGAGTTGCTTTTTTCCTTTGGTTAGCACTTTTAGCGTTTATTGATATTTTACTTATTGGAGTATTAAGTCAACAATTTGCCAGTGCGGAACTTGTTTTTTCAATTGCGTTAAGCAATCCATTACAAGTATTTAGACTGGGAGCAATTTCACTGTTCGACCCTGAATTAGCTGTAATTGGACCTTCGGCATATTTTATTTTAGATGAATTTGGAAAAACATTTTTCTCAATTTATGCTTTACTTTACCCAATTGTATTAGGTATTGTTTTTGCTATTTTAGGTTTTGTGGCGTTTAAAAACAAAGATTTAGTTTAAGGAGAGAGATGATGAAGTATATAAAATATATATTAGGGGTAGTATTTTTTTCTACAACACTGTTTGCAAGTGCATTGCAATTTGAGGGGTTAACCTATAAAGATTTAAATGTTACTCCTACGCAAATGTGTCCTGTGAAACAAGTTCCTTTAGAAAAAAACAAGGATTTTGTGGGTGTAGTTGTTTATAAAGACAACAGTTTTGATGTTATGAGTTCAACAAAATATACATTTAAACAAAAGCATCATGTAGAAAAAACAAAAGAAAAAGAGGTTGCACAACTGTGGGTTATGGATTATAAAAGTAAAAAACTCACAGACGCACAAACCGCATACTATGTTTTTGGAAGCACTATGATGAGTGTTGGAGGGGATGATATTATTCCTTTTAAAAATGAAGCAGATGCCAAAGAGTTTATGGAAATTCATAAGGGCAAAAAGATTTATAGAGTGGATAGAATGAATGAAAATTTTATTAACTATTTAGAGATAAGATAAGGAATATTATGAAAAATATATCTTTGAAAACACTTATTTTTTCATTTTTCATTTTTTTCATCTTTATTGGGTGTCAAGAAGATTCACTTCCTAATGGCATGAAGAAAGTGCATTGGGACAGAGATATTTGTGAACGATGTAAAATGATTATTAGTGAACGAAAATTTACTGTTCAAATGATTAATCCTAAAACTAACGAAGCTTTTATGTTCGATGATTTAGGATGTGCAGTTTTATGGTTTATTGAAGATGAAATAGCTTGGTTTAATGAAGCCAATGTTTATATTACTGATGCCGTTTCAGGAAAATGGATTGATGCTAAAGAAGCAATTTATGTTTCAGACACACTAACTCCAATGGGATATGGTTTAAGTGCTTATTCAAAGCAAACTATTGTTGAAAACTCAACGCATTTAAACTATGAACAAGCGGTTGAGAAAATAAAACAAATAGATCACGCGCAAAAGAGCAAACGACAAGGCTCTTATACACATCCTTAAAAAAAGAAAAAGTAGTCATCTTGATGTAGATTAAGGCATCAAGATGTCACTTAAGTTAAAATTATAAATTAATTAAAGATAAGAGGCAAATTATGGAAACGTCATCAGTTACAAGTGCAGTTATTTTTTTGGTTTTTGTAATTGCTTTAATGGCTTTTTCACTTTCACCTGCTATTTGGATTTCAGAGAAACTCTCTAAAAAATCTCCTTTTATTGAACAACACTCCCGTAAAATAACTATTTTGTTAACTTTGACTTTTTCTGTTTTAGCAGCAATTTTTATTTTAATTATCTAAAAAACTTCTAATAATTACTTTTTTAATTTAAGCAATTATTAATGTTCATCTATGTGTTTTGAAAAAGACACTCCTATTATGAGTATTACCTTAAATTATAAATTAATTTTCTTAAATGATTATTCTTTAAAAAGTTGATATTAATCAATTCATTAAATTCATAATTCCTCTACAATTACTTAAGATAAGAATTTGATAAGGAGTCAACAATGTTAAATGAAGTCGTACGAGTTAGACCTGAAATTGCGTTGGAGGATTTTTTACCAATATTTTTGTCATCATCATTTGTACTTTTGTTTGGAGTTTTTTATGTAGGTATATATACTTTAGTGAAAATGAAGTATATGAAAGGGTATTATATGCCTTTAGCTTACATGTTTTGGGGACTTCAAGCATACTGTATGTATTTTGTTGCTGTTACTATTCAAGTGGGACCAATGGTAGAAAAAGTATTGACTATTGCAATGATTGCATATTTAACACTTCCTCATCTGTACTACTATTTGAATGTAAAAGCAGAAGAAAAATACGAACATAAAATATAAGGAGGTAGCAAAGTGTCTAAAAAAGTCTCTGTCTGGTCTGACAATCGTTTTTGGCAACGTTCAGCTGCATGGGTTACGGGTTTTGCTGCAATGTTATTAATTTGGCTCACATTCGATACGATGGGGCAAATTGCAATGGGAACAGATGAAGATCTTACCCAGGGAGTAACTAAAAGAGTACCTGGTCCAACGGTAATTAACTATAAAATCACTTATGAAATGAGTGATAAGCGAGGTCATGAGGTGCCAGTTATTGGTGAAAAAGAAAATTTCTTTGGTCGAGATGATTATTCTGATGAAGAAGCTAGAGCGCTTTTGAATTTAGGAAAATTAGGAGTTCAAGCGAAAAACTGTATGAACTGTCATACACTTTTAGGAAACGGAGCATATTATGCACCGGATTTAACAAAAGCTTGGCTTGACCCAATGTGGGACGGATATATTGCACGATTAGGAAAAGACAGTAAAGAAGAAGCAATTGCTGAATTTTTACAAAATCCATCTGAAAATCCATCTCATGAAAGAATGATGCCAAATCTTGGAATTACAGAAACTGAAGCAAAAGGTATTGTTGCATTCTTAAAACATATGTCTTCAATTGATACCAATGGTTTCCCAAGAAACTTTGGAAAAATTCAAGGAGCTATTCATGGCAAGTAATTTTGCATACGAATCTAAAAAATTAGGGGTTATGTACTTTGCAGTAGCTGTTGCACTTTTAGGAGCACAAATCCTATTTGGTTTAGTTGCTGGTATTCAATTTGTATATCCTTCATTTTTATTTGAAGTATTAGACTTTAACGTTGCAAGAATGGTTCACATTAATGCATTAGTAGTTTGGTTATTGTACGCAATGATTGGTTCAGTTTACTATTTATTACCTGATGAAACAGGTATTGATACAGTTGGAATTGGACTAGGAAAGCTAGGCTTTTATATATTAACAGCAGCAGTTACTGTTGTTGTTTTAGTGTACATCTTAATTCAAACAGGACCTGCTAATCATACAACGTTATGGTTAATTCAAGAAGGACGAGAGTATATTGAAGCTCCAAGATGGGCTGATATTGGTATTGTTGTAGTTGTTCTAGTTTTCTTATCAAATGTTTATTTAACAGCGATGAAGGGAGAAAGAACAGGTATTTTAACCGTACTTATGGCAGACTTACTTGCACTTGCTGGGTTATACCTTGCAGGTATGTTTTATACTGAAAATATTTCTATTGATCAGTACTGGTGGTGGTGGGTAATCCATTTATGGGTTGAAGCTACATGGGAAGTATTTGTTGCGGCCATTATTGGTTGGGCATTAATTAAAACCATTGGCGCAAATCGACAAATTGTTGAAATGTGGTTATGGATTGAAGTTGCTATGTTGTTTGGTTCTGGTATTTTAGGAATCGGGCATCACTATTTCTGGATTGGTACTCCTGAGTACTGGTGGGAAATTGGAGCATTGTTCTCGGCACTAGAGCCGGTTCCATTAGTAGCGATGTTTGTACACGTTATGTATGACTGGGGAAAAGAAGCTGGTATTAAAAAAGGTGCTGGTGAAAAACCAATGATGAACAACACTCCTGCATTTATGTGGTTTGTTGGTAGTGCGTTTGGTAACTTTATTGGTGCTGGTGTATGGGGATTCTTCCACACATTACCACAAATGAATATCTATACACACGGTTCTCAATTTACAGCAGCACACGGTCACTTAGCATTCTTTGGTGCTTTCGCTATGGCTATGATTGCAATGTTCTACATGGCAGTTCAAGGAAGTAGTGGCAAAAAAGATTTAAAAATGACATTTAATACTAAAATGGGATTTATTTTGTTATGTTTAGGAGTTGTCGGTATGGCAGTTGCCTTAACTATTGCAGGATATGGTCAAGTTATGGTTGAAAGAGCTCAAATGGGTGCTACATGGGAAGGTTATTTCGTTTCTCAATACAGCCATTGGTTCAAACAAGCAATGGGTTGGAGATTAGCAATGGGAGTTGTAACTTTAGTTGGATTCCTATATATAGTTTACGATTTATTGACTATTAACAAAGCAAAAATAAATACTGAACAAGGAGAGTAACATGTTTGAACCATTTACAGATATAGTTCCAAGTTTTTTTGGAATGATCAATCAAGGTCCTATGACCTTGACCTTGTTTCTTCACTCTGTGATTATAGCTCCAATGTTTTGGATTTATGCACAAGAGAAAAAAAGATTACAAGAAGAAAAATAATAGCTTTGTAGGAGGGATGGGGGTTCCTTCTACAATGTTTTAAAAAAAAGTGATATCTCTTTTTTAAAAAGAGATAAATGTACACAAAACAATTTTATATAAGGAGAAGAATATGAAATTATCAAAAGTTTTAAGTATAGCAGCAATTGCTTGTTTAGGTTTAGTTAGTACTGCAGCAGCAGAAGTAAAGTTAAGTAAAGCACAAATGGAAGAAGCCACTGAGGTTTATTTTGACAGATGTGCAGGTTGTCATGGAATGCTTAGAAAAGGTGCACTTGGACCTTCTTTAGAGCCTGAAAAAATGATTGGAATGGGTACTGATTCACTAAAGTATATTATTCATGAAGGAACACCTGGTGGTATGCCAGAGTGGGGACGTTCTGGTGAATTAAGTGCTGCACAAACAGACTTAATGGCTAAATACTTACAAGTAGAAGCACCACAACCACCTGAAAAATCTATGGCTGACATGAAAAAATCACATACTGTTTTTATTCCTGTTAAAGATAGACCAAAAAAACCTGAAGCTAAAAACTGGAAAGATTATTTCTCAGTTATTCTAAGAGATGTGGGACAAATTGCTATTATTGATGGAGTAACTAAAGAAGTAGTTTCTGTAGTTCCATCTGGATTTGCAACTCACATTACAAGAACAGGCGCAAGTGGAAGATATATGTATGTAATTGGTCGAGATGGAAAAGCATCTATGATTGACTTATGGATGAAAGAGCCTAAAAACGTTGCTGAAATTAGAGTATGTAACGATGCTAGAGCAATTGACACATCTAAACATAAAGATTACCTAGATAAATATGCGGTTGTTGGGTGCTACTGGCCACCATCAATTGTAACTTTAGATGCTGATACTCTTGATCCTTTAAAAATTGTATCAACTGCAAGTTATACTTATGACACTAATGAGTACTTAAGAGAAGCAAGAGTTGCTGCAATTATTGCATCACACGATAAACCTGAGTGGATTATTAACATTAAAGAGACAGGTCAAGTATGGTTATATGACTACTCAAATGTTCATAACCCAAAAATTACTATGGTTGAAGCTGAGAGATTCCTACACGATGGTGGATGGGATTTATCAAAAAGATATTTCATGACAGCTGCTAACTCTAGACATATTATCTCTGTTATTGATACAAAAGATGGAAAACTAGTTGCTAATATTCCATCACAAGGAAATATTCCTCACCCAGGTAGAGGGGTAAACGTAGACCATCCTAAATATGGTCCAATTTGGGGAACAGGACACATCGGTTCAAATGATATTGTATTTATTGGAACAGACCCTGTAAAACATTCAAAAAATGCATGGAAAGTTGTTAAGAAAATTCAACTTCCAGGTGAAGGTGGAGGAAACCTATTTGTTAAAGGTCATCCAAATTCTCCGTATATTTTTGCAGACAGACCTGTAAATCCAGATAGAGCATTACAAACACAAATCTATGTAATTGACAAAATCAGTTTAGAAGTAGTTAAAACTATTAAAATTGATGAAAAATACTTAACTCCAGCTATTACTGCAGATGGAAAAGAGATTCAAGCTCGAGGGCCTGTTCACTTTGAATTTAATGCAGCTGGTACTGAGGTATGGACAAGTATTTGGGGAAATAAACTTAAACCAACAGCTATTTTAATTTATGATGCTAAAACATTAGAATTAATTAAAGTAATTGATGACAAAAGACTTATTACACCAACAGGTAAATTTAACGTTACAAACACAATGAACGACGTTTACTAAGACATTTTCTTATATCAAGCCTTCGGGCTTGATATTTCTCACACTAAGGAATCCTCCCATGAAAACTACACTTATTTTTTCAAGTTTAATGACTCTTTTTTTATACAATGCAAATGCAATAGACGCAGCTTCAGGGCATTTAGTTGAAGCATTGCCTAAAAAAGAAGTTGGCAAAGAGCTGTACAATCAATATTGTGCTTCTTGCCACCATACTAAAAGAGTAGGAATTGATGGTCCTCCACTGTTGCCAAAGCTTTTAACAAAATACGATGAAAAAAGTTTAGCGAATAAAATAAAAGATGGCTTTCCTCAAACACTAATGCCTAAATATGATTTCTTAAATCCATATGAGTTGTTGCAGATTGCTCGTTACATAAAATCTGATATTGATGATAATTTTACATGGGGAAATGAAGATATTAGAAACTCAATTGTTTCATACAATGATGCGTATAACCCTTTAAAAATTAAAGATAAAGAGCAAATATTGCCCGTAGTGGAGCGAGACGGCAATAAAGTATGGATTATGGAAGATACTCGTATTTTAGATAAGTTTCATTTAGACAATGTTCATGGGGGAATTAAATACACCATGGATGCTAAAAACATCTATGTACCTACACGAGATGGCTATGTTCAGAGATATTCATTAAAGACAGGGCAACGTATGAATAAAGTACGAGCGTGTATTAATTTACGAAATATTTCACTCAGTCGTGATGGTAAAAATGTATTTGCTACTTGTTTGTTGCCTGAACAACTAGTAGTTTTAGATTCAAGCAGTATGCTTCCAAAAAAGATTACAAAACTTGATGGAAAAGTTTCAGCGTTGTATGAGTTTTACTCTAAAGATGAAGCTATTTTTACATTTAGAGACAGACCTCTTTTAGCAAAACTTGACACCAATACCTTTGAAATTACCTATACTTCTATTAAAGAGCCTATTGAGGACTTTTTTATTGATCCTTTTGAAGATTTTTTAATTGGAACGGCACGAAGAGGAGATGTATTAAGTGTGTATGACTTAACAAACAACTCTATTGTTTTTGAACATGCCATGAAAGGGATGCCACACCTATTTTCTGCAACCTATTGGTACAATAATGGCGACTTTTATTTTGCAACACCACATATTAAAAAACCATATATAACTGTTTGGAAAATGTACGATTGGGAATTTACAAAAGAAGTAAATATTAAAGGCGATGGTTTTTTTGTTAAAACACACCCCTTTACGCCTTATTTATGGGCGGATAATGGAAGTGATGAGTTAGTCTTAATTGATAAAAACAAATATGAAACCAAAACTATAGTTCCACGAAAAGGCAAACAATATATTCACACAGAATACAGTGGTGATGGAAAATATGCCTATTTAAGTATTTATGAAAAAGATGGGGAAGTTATTGTAATTGATACATTGAATTTTAAAGAGTTAGCTGCTTACGATGCTAATATTCCTGTGGGAAAATATAACTTTATAAATAAAAACAGAGAGTTTTATCCGCGACTTTTTGGAATGGATATTTTTAAAGAGAAGTGCCAAAATCAAACGCCTTGCGACACTTCAAAACTAAACGAATATGAGAAAAAAAGTTTAAATGACTTTTTAGAAGCACAACAACATAACAAAAGGAAAAAATAATGAAATTTTTAGCCGCACTTCTATGTGCATTTTTTTTACACACTTCGGCTTCTGCTAATACCTATGCAATTGTAAATGGGGAAGAGATAAATATAGATGAAATTAATTATTTTATTAAAAGTATTGACAAAGAGGGCTCTTATGTAAAACTCTCTAATGAAGATAAAAATTTAATATTGCATCAAGTTATTGAAAAAAAGCTTTTAATTCAAGAAGCCAAAAAAGAGAAACTTGAAGATAACAAAGAGTTTCAAAAAACATTAATGGATATAAAAAACAATCTTCTTGTTGAGTTTTGGATGAAGAAAAAGTTTAATTCTATTGTTGTATCGGAAAAAGATATTGAAACCTATTATAATGCGCATTTAGATGAGTTTAAACAAGAGTTCCAACTTAAAGCCAGACATATTGTGGTTGAAACACTTGAAGAGGCTAACGCTATAATAAATGAGTTAAATCAAACAAAAACAGATATTCAAAAAAAGTTTATTTTACTAGCAAAAGAGAAGTCTATTGAGCCAGCAGGACCTAATGGAGGCGACTTAGGGTGGTTTAAAAAAGGCATAATGATGGATGAATTTTGGGATGAAGCTGTGGCTTTAAAAGAGAAACACTACACTAAAAAACCCTTGAAAACACTCTTTGGATACCATATTATTTATTTAGATGCCAAACAAGAAGCGTATACGGTAAAGCTAGACCAAGTATATCTTACTATTAAAAACAAATTACAAATGGATACCTTTCAAAAAAATGTTGATGAGAGCATTAAAAAGATTAAACAGAAAGCTCAAATTTCTGTAATAAAATAACAAAAAGTGACATAAATCAAGATTTTATTTTTTTATTCAGATAAAATTAAATATATAAAAGGAAAAATTCATGAAAACTAAAGTTATTGCAACTGTTTTATT
>Ga0265294_10000213_pt1 | contig 73790 bp, 66 predicted proteins | sample MunlanPumphouse3_FD_192504 | JGI IMG/M metagenome (GOLD analysis project Ga0265294, IMG submission 192504) | Groundwater microbial communities from a municipal landfill in Southern Ontario, Canada - Pumphouse #3 | ecosystem: Environmental > Aquatic > Deep subsurface > Groundwater | place...
ATAAAAGTTGATGACTGACGATAAATATTGCTTTTATTCTAGGGTAATATTTTTGTTGTTTCCCTCCCCGTTTCGAAATTTTGTAATTGTTTAGGGCAAGGGTTAGCTTTTACATCTCTTTTTATTTGACAATGCTTGATTCTTTGTGTATTTTAAAATAAAAAAGTGGAGTTGTATATTTATGGTGAAATGTCTTAATTTCTCTCTCTATATTTTTTGGGTTGGTGTTATTTTTTTGATTTTTGCTTATGAAATATATAGATTTTCGGTAGGACTGTCCGTCGTCTGTTGTTTATTGTTTTTAATTTTTGAATTGATGGCAACTTATTTAAATCTAGATTCCGACACTAAAAAATATGTAATAAACGAAATAACCGAAGTTTGTCGTAAATCGTAATGACGATTCTAGTTGATTAGATCTTTTAAGTTCTAATCATTTTTTATTATAAAAGGCTCGGTCGAAATAACCGGGCCAGTATCAATGTTTTAATAAAAATATTCTCTAAAACCCCTGTCCGTCCAATTCGTCATTTACTAATTTATCCGCTAGTTTGTTTTTTTCTCTTCTGACGTGGACGAATTCCACTTTGTCGAAGTCAAGGCACAACTTGCAGACTTTTGCAAAAGCTTCTTTCATTTTTTCGTCTTTGACTTTATATTCTCGTTTTAGCTGCTTCACTACTAGTTCGCTGTCGAGATGGCAGACCACTTCCCCGCCTCCTTGCAAAATTTCTCTAGCTTTTTCGAGCGCCAGCACGAGCGCGCCATATTCTGCTTGATTGTTGGTAGCGGTTCCTAAGAATTTTGAGCCCGTAAAAATTATTTCTTCTTTTTCGTTTTGGATTACGATTCCACACGCTGCTGGTCCAGGATTATTGCGCGAGCCGCCGTCGGTATAAGTTATAAGTTTGGTCATTGATTTGTATTATTTTTTAATTCTTCAATTTTTGCCACGGCCGCGTCAGTTTTTGTTTTCCAATTGTCGCGATCAGAATAAATTCCTTCTAACATATCACTAAGAATAAAATCAATCTGATCATCAAATTTTTCATAACTGTGGGTTATCTCTGCTTGTCTGGCGAAAGCAGTCACGTTGTCATCTTTTTCTGACTGTTCTTGAATAAGGTCAGCTCTGGCAGAAGCTTTATTGGTTATATCTAGGTATTGGGAAATATTTTCCTTTTGGTTTGCAAAACTGAGAAAACTCCAGGCGATTTTTGCGCAATCGATGTTTACTGCATCTTCTCCTATGATTTCGCAGGAATTTTGATTGGAGACAACTGGCATCCATACGTTCGCAACATTCATCGGGGTTGAATTAGGAAGTTGCGGAACTGGTGCAATGCCATAATTTAGTTCTGGTTTTAGCACGAGCAAACTCGCTTTCTGGTAGCTATAGCCGAACATCATCGCTGTTTTGCCTTCTGCGAAGCTTTTCAGCGAATCGCCGACCTCATCGTTCCATGTGTAAATTTCTTTTTGAGGATCGGAAAAGTCCATATAGAATTGAACGGCCGTGAGACCCGGCTCCCTTTCGACCGTGCCTTCGGATGTTTTGATGCTTACTTGTCTATTAAGGTCTACATTTCCCTGTGAATCAATCATTTTTCCTCCGCCTTGGAATGTTAGTAGTGATAAGATATCGCAAGAACGGTTTATGTTTTTTCCTCCACCGAGAGAAATCGCAGATTGCGTAATGGTTTTGTTTCTTCCGAGTATCGTGAGTTTTTTCGCATCAGCTTTGAGTTCGTCCCAAGTTGTGGGAGGATTTTCGATACCAGCTTTTTGAAATAAATCTTTGTTGTAATATAGTGCTAATGAGTCTGAATAGACGGGCAAAGCGAGCATTTCGTTGTCTTTGTTGAGAGCGTCTCGTAAAATATTTTGCGGGAAAATTTCACTTAACTCTTCATAATCCAACAGTCCATATTCTTCTGTGTAAGCAGTATTACCCGAGAGCGGTTCCAGTTTTTCTGCATATTTTTCCAACCAATAATTGTTAATCGTGAAAATGTTGGGGCTTTTGCCTTCGAGATAAGTCTGATTGATACTATCTTCATAACCAGCAATGTCTTTTTTTGTATAATTAATTTTGACCTTTACTTCTTGTCCGTTCCAATTATGAGTTTCTTTTTCGAAATCATCTATAATTTTTTGCCAGCTGTCGGAATTATCCCAAACTCCCCAGAATTCTAAAGTAACCTCTGTCGGGCCTGTCGGTTTCTGGTCGCCTTGCCCTGTCGAGTTTTTTTGGGAAATTAGAAAAAAGTATGAAAGTGAAATTAATATAATTATCACCAATGAAAATGTGATTATCTTTTTTCGAGACATTTTTTTTGTTTATTTCTTATATGGTTATTCTAGCTTATTCTTTAATAATTCGCCAGATAAAAAATAATGCTCCTAATAATATAGCTAAATCAGCGAAATTGAATATGAATATATTGAAGAAATCTATATAGTCAATTATAAAATTATAGTTTATTTTGTCGATAAGATTACTGATAATGCCGGATGTCATAAGCGCAAAAGGTATCAGAAAAAATTTTTCGCTTCTCTTGTTTTTTAAGTAGACATAGGAGGAAATGACGAAAATAAGCAGTATTAAAAATGATAGAGGTTTATTTATTTCTAGTCCGAAAAGCGCACTGTAATTTTTCTGAAATTTTCCTGAATGCAGAGATAGGTTTTTAATGATTTGATCCAAAAATAAAACACCCGCAAAAACTGCAAGAGGGGTTAAGGAGTGTTTAAGGTGAAGTCTGCTATAAGACATAGGATTATTCTTTCTCGCATTTGATGCATAATGTAGCTTCCGGTATTATTTCTAGTCGGTCTAGGTCAATCATTTGTTTACAGTTTTCGCAAAAGCCATAAGTGCCGTTAGCAATTCTTGATAATGCTTCATCGATTTCGGTTAAATTATCTTCAAGTTCGTGTTCGATTGCCAGTCTGTCTCCATAGGCAGTCACTTCGTCAGCATTTTCTTCTGGGCTATCCCCTATCTGTTCAAAAACAGTTTCGTAGTCATTTTTTATATCTGAGTTCTTTTTGGCAAAAGCTCCCAACTGGGATTCAATGCTTTGTTTTTTTTCAATAAGTTTATTTTTGAAATAATCCAATTTTTCCGAAGTAAGACCTTCCATAGTTTTGATTTATAATTTATATACTGATGCTATTCTAGCATTTCCGGACTTTGGAGGCAAGATAGAGGTGATTGCCTTTATATGGCGGATTTATGTAAAATTTATAGGATATAATAAAAATTTAGACAAATTAAAAGAGAGGTAAAATTAGATTCGATCCCCTAGGTTATTAAGTGGGATGCTAAGATTATCCTCTCTCGGTTTTTATTTAGTTAACCGAGGAGGATTGTGAAATAGCTGTAAGCTAAGCTTAATAGTTTACAAGTACTTCACAATCTCCTAATAGCCAAGGGTGAAGGCTATTTGTCGGAAACCAATGAAACAAAAACCGTTTTGATTGTTTTTTTCTACCGTTTTTAGCGTTTTTCTTTTTTCTTTACTTCGTTTTTTATTTTATGTTTTTATTTTACTTTATTTTTTTATTTTTATTTTTGAAATTTTTTTGTAAAGACTTTAGAAGATCGCGGATAACCGCAGAAAAAGCTTGAATATAAATCTTGAACTTCCATTCAAACCTTTTCTGGTGTTTGGTAGTGTGAGTTGTTAATGTGCTTCTCAACTTCTTATAAATCCATTATAGCATAAAAAAAAGACTTGGTCAACTATCGACCTGGAAAGCCTTTTTTTATTAGAAATAAGCCAAAATATTGCGTCGTAATTCATAGAGAAAGCAAGGAAAATAAAAAAATAACCCCGTTTTTTAGGCGGGATTGTTTTTTGTTTATCAACAGGTTTTCCACAGTTGAGGATAATTTGTCTATTTTGAATTAGACTCTTTTTTCTCTTCTGCGGTTTTTTCTGCTGTTTCATCTGATTTTGGTTTTTCTTCCTTATTTTCTTCGGTTTTCTTTTCAGAATAAGGTTTCAAACCTAAACGATGATCTTCTGGCTCAATGGAAATGATTTCAAATTCGTAATCTTTTCCAACTTCGATGTTCTTGGTTTCTTTTTCATCCAATTTGGAAATATGGGCTAAGCCATGAATGTCTTTGTCTAGTTGAGCGAAAATACCGAATGGGTTAATTTTCGTAACTTCACAAAGGACTTTCTGTCCTACCTTATATTTCTCATAGACATTTCGCCAAGGATCATTCTCTAAGGCTTTAATACTGAGTGAAATACGTGAATTATCGATTCCGATAATTTTACATTTCACTTTTTGCCCTACGTTAAAGAGTTTTGATGGGTCATCGATAAGCTTCCATGCAAGTTCAGAAATGTGAACCAGTCCCTCGAGGCTGTCGTTAAATTTGACGAAGACTCCGAAATCAACGATTCCGCTGATTTCTCCTTCAACAACATTTCCGACTTCCAATTGAGATACTTTTTCTTTTTCTTCTTCTTCTTTGGTAGCTTTTTCACTGACGATAAGCTTGCCTTCTTCTTTATCTAAGCCGATAATCTTTACTTTTACATTAGTATTGACCATTTGCATTAATAAAGAGAGAATTTTGTTCTTATCCCCGTCACTGACTCTAGGATAGTGATCGCTAGTGAGCTGAGAAGCAGGCAAAAATCCAACCATACCGTTGATCTTGATCATAAGACCTCCTTTATTCGCTTCAAGGACCTTGGTAGTGATGATTTCCCCTTCTTCCATCTTCTTTTCGAGTTCGTTCCAAATCATATCCATGCTGGTCTCTTTGAGAGACATTTCAACAAAACCATCTTCGTTTTCCAAATCTACTACTGTAGCAGAGATAGGGTCGCCAGATTTAAGGTCTTTGAAGGTGCTAAGACTTCCTAATACTCCTTTTCCGTAGCCATAAATTGCTCCGGTTCCGACTGGTCCTAGGTCGACGTAGGTTATGTTACTTCCGATTTCGATGATTTTTCCCGTCAAAATTTCGCCCTCTTTGGGAAGTTTAGGGGCGTTCTCGTCATTAAGCAGATCTTCCATTTCACTGGTAGTGACTGTTTTAGTGGCAGTAATCATTTTTTTAATTCTCCTTTCTTTTGAGATTTTCAATTCTATGACAGCTTTTTAGGGTCAACCATAGAACTGAATGCTTTTCAAGTATAGTCTAAAAAAATCAGGTTGTCAAAGGTTTGGGAGTGTGATAGAATTTACTTATAAAAAGGCTAAAAATGGCTGGTTTTTAATTTCTCGGCTTGAATAAGAAATAATAAAAATTTATGAATATTACGTGGTATGGACATAGTTGCTTTAAGCTCCAAAGTAAAGAAGTCTTTTTGATTATGGATCCTTTTAATAAAGAAATCGGGTTAAAGCCTCCTTTTGATGCGGCAGATATCGTGACTATCAGTCATGAGCATTCCGATCATAATAATCGCGATGCAATCAAAGGTGAACCTTTTGTTATTGATGGTCCTGGAGAATATGAAATTAAGAAAGTTGTAATCAGGGGTATAGAATCTAGTCATGATAAAGAAGAAAGTGCGGCTGGTGTGGTGAATACTATTTTTACTGTTCTTATGGATGACATTAGGTTTTGTCATTTGGGGGATTTGGGGCAAAAGAGTTTGGAGGCAGAACAACTGAAAGCGATCGGGGAAGTTGATGTTCTTTTTGTGCCGATTGGAGGTGTATTTACCATTAATGCCAAGGAGGCGGATGCAATTATTTCCCAGATTGAGCCACGCATTATTATTCCGATGCATTATAAGGTTGATGGTGTTAAGGGTGAATTGGTTAAGTTGGACGACATTAAGGCTTTTTCTCAAAATCATAGTTTGGGTTCTGTTGATACTGTTTCTAAGATAAGTATCAAGAAAAAAGATTTGCCAGAAGATGAGCCACAATATATCGTTATGGATTTAGGTAAATAATATAATGCAAAAAAGTTTCAAAAAAAGGTTTAAGAATATTTTGAAAGATATTGATAAAAAATCTGAAGCGGAAAAAAATCGTCTGGTTTTGTTTCTGTCGGGTTTTTCTGTATTTTGTATTTTTTGTTTGTGGCTTATAACTGCTGGAAATAATTTTTCCGAGCTAGGAAAGGATAGAATTGATTTATCTGCATTGCCAGAATTTCCGCAAGTAGATTCAATAGATATTGGAGACGTTTTGCAAAAAAGCGAAGATACTTTGGATGGTTTTAATCAAATAAACAATACTCTGTGGCAGGAAAGTGGCGATAGATATATATCAGAGAAAAATATTTTGAAAGATGATGAATTTTCTGTTTTGAAATTGGCGGATGTGCAAAATATGGACGATTCAGTGTTTTTGGAATATGAACATTATTATAAAGATGTTTTGGTTTTGGGAAGTGATTTTGGTCTTATGATAAATACAGAGAGCCAGGAAATTACGGAGAAAACGAACAATTTGAAGCTAGGAATAAGCCTTGCAGTTGATCCAGAAATATCTGTGAAGAAAGCTATGACAGTTGCAGAAGAAGAAATTGATGATGATTCGTATGTTTTTGATGGGGCAAAGTTGGCGATTGCGAGTTATGAAGAAAACCTTTATTTAGTATGGAAAATAGTTTTCGATTCAGAGGCTGATGATAATTCTAGGGAAATTCTGGTGGGCGCAAAATATGGAAGTATTATCCCTGATGAAATGAAGGGTGAAAATCAGACAAGCGATATGGTCAAATAATTATATTTGGGCATATTTTTTAGCTGATTAAATTCGTGCGCATTTTTTGCGTTCGAGTTTTTACGGTTATTTAGTTATATAATTTCAAAAATATTATGACAAACAAAACAGAGAAGAGTGAAAATGGGGAGGAAAAATTTGAAGAAGGCAATATCGGTAAACTTCAAGAGATTGCAATTGTCGATGAGATGCAACAGTGTTATTTGGATTATGCGATGAGCGTGATTGTTTCTAGGGCACTTCCTGATGTGCGTGATGGAATGAAACCAGTGCATCGTCGTATTCTTTATGCTATGCACGATTTGGGACTTCATCCACAGGCGAAATTTAAAAAGTCGGCATTAGTGGTCGGTGAAGTGCTTGGAAAATATCATCCACATGGTGATTCGGCAGTCTATGATTCTATGGTACGTATGGCGCAAGATTTTTCTATGCGCTATCAAATGATAAATGGTCAGGGAAACTTTGGTTCAATGGACGGTGATAGTGCAGCTGCTATGAGATATACGGAGGCTAAACTTAGGCCGATTGCAGAGGAAATGCTTTTTGATATAAACAAAGACACAGTTAATTTTGTAGATAACTATGATAAGAGCCGAAAAGAGCCAGCGGTGCTTCCTGCTCGAGTGCCACAGCTTCTTCTTAACGGAGCAGTAGGTATTGCGGTCGGTATGGCGACTAATATTCCGCCGCACAATTTGGGAGAGATTGTGGATGCTACTATGCATTTGATTGATTGTCCTGATGCTAGCACCGAAGATTTGATGCAATTTGTTAAGGGGCCTGATTTTCCTACTGGAGGTTATGCTTATAATCAAAAAGAACTATTACAAGCCTATGCTACGGGTCGGGGCAAAATCGATATGCGTGCTAAAGCGGATATTGTGGAAGATAAAAAAGGAAAATTCCAGATTATTGTTTCTGAGATGATTTACCAAGTCAATAAATCTACGCTTATTGAAAAAATGGCTGATTTGGTTAAAGATAAGAAAATCGATGGCATTAGAGATTTGCGTGATGAATCCAATAAGGAAGGTGTGCGTGTTGTTATTGATCTTAAAGCAGACGCTTATCCTAAGAAAGTGCTGAATCGTCTTTATAAATTGACTGATCTACAAAAAGCTTTTCATTTTAATATGCTTGCTTTGGTGGATGGAATACAACCTAAGGTATTAGGACTGAAGGCGATTTTAGAATATTATATAATTCATCGTGAAGAGGTTGTGCGTCGCAAGACACAATATGAGCTTGATAAGGCAAAAGAAAGAGCACATATTTTGGAAGGATTAAGCATAGCCCTTGATCATATTGATGAGGTTATTCAGGTAATTAAAAAGTCGGCAAATAAGGAGAAGGCGAAAATTGACCTTATGAAAAAATTCAAACTGAGCGATCGTCAGACAGACGCTATTTTGGATATGAAGCTGCAGACTCTTTCTGGGTTGGAGCAGAAAAAGATAAAAGATGAGTTAGATGAAAAGCGTCGTCTTATTAAAGAATTGGAAGCTATTCTCGGTGATCGTAATAAAATTATGGGAATTATTAAGGACGACCTTTTGGAGGTTAAAGGAAAATATGCTGATGAGAGGAGAACTCGTATTTTTAAGAATGCTATAGGTGATTTTTCACAGGAAGATTTGGTGCCGAAAGAAGATGTTGTGATTTCTATCACTAAGGCGGGCTATATCAAACGGATGGAACTTGGCGAATATCACGTGCAACATCGTGGCGGTAAAGGCGTTTTGGGCGGAAACATCAAAGAGGAAGATATGATTGAACATTTTTTCTTCACCAATACCCACAGCGATATTTTATTCTTTACTAACCTTGGTAGGGTATTCCAGATTAAGGCTTATGAAATTCCGGCTGCTAGTCGCACAAGCAAGGGGCAGGCAATCGTTAATTTCTTGCAATTATCACACGAGGAAAAAGTGACGGCTGCTATCTCTTTGGATAAAGAAACTAAAGATCAATTTCTTGTAATGGTAACAAGAAATGGTATAATTAAGAAAACTGCAATCGGAGAATTTGCGGCGGTGAGAAGGTCGGGACTCATTGCAATCAATCTAAGGCAAGATGACCAACTTATTTGGGTCAAGGCGAGTGATGGAATGAGTGAGGTTACTGTGGTTTCTTCTACTGGACAATCAATTCGTTTTAAAGAAACTGATATTCGTTCAATGGGAAGATCTGCGGCAGGAGTAACGGCAATCAAGCTCAAGACTGATGCGAAAGTTGTTGGTATGGGTGTAATTTCTCAAGAAGAAAAAGATAATAAGAAGTTCATATTCACTATTACTGAGAATGGTTTTGGAAAGATAAGTGAACTAAAATACTATAAAGTGCAGAATCGAGGCGGAAGTGGAATTAAGACTGCTATCTTAACGCCAAAGACTGGAAAGTTGGTTTCGGCATATGTAGTTGATGAAGATGATACTAAGAATGATCTTTTGATTATATCGCGAAAAGGACAAGTTATCCGTATTCCATTTAATTCAGTGGCTAAGTCAGGAAGGGCTACCCAGGGGGTTCGGATAATGCGATTAGGGGCGGGAGACGGTATTGCTTCTGCAACGACTTTGTAGATATATTATCAATTCGTAAATAAAAATATGGAAAAACAGCAAAATTCTGTTCCTATGGCAAAAGTTGGTAGCGGTGGTTTTATGAACCAGGATGACATTATCAGACAAATTGGCATTAAGTCTGGAATGGTAATCGCCGATTTAGGTTGTGGCGCTGGTTATTTTACAATTCCGATGGCGAGGATAATGAAGAATACGGGCAAAGTTTATGCAGTGGACGTTTTGAGCGCTGCATTGGAATCTGTGATGAGCCAGGCCAAACTTTATGGACTTTTGAATGTGGAGGTAATTCGAGCCAACGTGGAAGTTTTAGAAGCCACTAAAATTGCGGATAAAAAAAGCGATCTTGTGGTTCTCGCTAATATCCTTTTCCAGTGCAGTAATCAGGATGCGCTTTTTGTGCAGGCAAAAAGAATTTTAGCGCCAGGTGGAAGAATATTGGTTATTGATTGGATTCCAAACAACGCAGCTTTGGGTCCTAAATTTGAGAATTGTATTTCAGAGGAAACTGCAAAGAAGGTTGCTATTAAAAATGGACTTAAAGTTGTTAAAGAGATTAAGGCCGGAATTACTCACTATGGTTTCGTTCTAGAACCTGTCTAGTTTTATCAAACTAATTTTTGAATATGACTAAAGGAAAGATATGTTTACTTGTTCTAGGGATTATTATCTTATTACTTGTAATTTTGACAAGCTTTCACTGCGCACCTTTGAGTAAGTGTCCATGGGAGAGAGATCTTTCCAGTCTTACTCCCAAAAAAGTTACTCTGACTTTTGTAGGAGCATGGGATGAAGAAGATGATTGGGGAAAGATTATAACAGATTTTAGGGCATATGAGATTGCTAATAGGAATCTGGATGTAACTGTGAAATATGAGCAACTGGATAAATATAATTATCAAGATATTTTGCTTGATAGGCAGCTTAATAAAAAAAGTCCTAATATCTATATGATTTTCAATAGCTGGTTAACAAAATACCAGCAAAGGGTTGTGGAAATGCCTGCGTCTTATATGACATTGGACGAGTTCGAACAAAATTTTCCAGAAGTTGCAAAAGATGATTTGGTGATTGAGGATAAAATATATTCGTTGCCTATGTATGTTGATACATTAGCTCTTTATTATAATAAAAGTATTCTGTATAATGAGGGGCTTGTTAATCCGCCAGAAACGTGGAGTGATTTTGCGAACTATGTTGAGAAGTTGACCAAAATTGGAGAGGGTGGAAAATTTGAACGTATGGGGGCAACTATTGGTGGGTCTGATCTCGTAAATCGTAGTCAAGACATCCTGATGTTGATGGTTATGCAAAACAACGTCAACACTGAAGACTCAAAAAATCCTGTTTCTTTCCGCACTTATGAGGCACAAAGAGCGGTTAAATTTTATACTGATTTCGCCAATCCTCTTAATCGAGTATATACATGGGATTATGATGATCGAACATATTCCATCGATGCCTTCACTCAAGGACGGGCAGCGATGAGTATTAACTATTCTTATGAAATTGAAAATATTGACGCCAAGACACAAGGGGGCTTGAAATACGCCGTTGCCCCTGTTCCTCAACAATATCCTAATCAAAAAATCAACTATGCTAGTTATTGGTCCCCTGTCGTTGCTAAGGACGCTGATTGCACTAAAGAGGCGGGCGTAACGGAAAGTTGTTCTGATCTTTCTTGGGATTTTATTTCCTTTGCCGCTCAGGCTGACAATGCCCGTTCTTATATAGAATCTACTGGTCGTCCAGCAGCTAATCTCACTTTGGTAGAGGAGCAGTCGGAAGAAGTCGGGAGTAAATTGGCGCCTTTTGCTTCTCAAGTTCTTACCGCTGCTAGTTGGGAAAATCCTTCCAATGAAAAGAATGACGAGACACTTCTGGATATGATTGATTCTATAATCACAACTGATGAGACTGAAAAACAAGATATAATTAAGGCAATGAACAATACCGTGAGTATAATTAAAGAGCTTTACTAGACTTTCATTTAGATATAATAAAAAAACAAAGCACAACAGCTTTGTTTTTTTATTATGGAAACTTTAGATTTTAGCAAGACAGTAATATGCTAGAATTGGGTATTTGCTAACATCTTTGCGAGACTTTTTGAGACTTCGATACTGGTGGGCTATCCTGGACTCGAACCAGGGACATCGACCTTATAAGGATCGCGCTCTAACCGACTGAGCTAATAGCCCTCGCTTCTTTTTGACGATAACCTTATTCTATTAAAGTTTTTTCACTTGGTCAAGGGAAAGTATAATCAATTAATATTTCGCGGATATAATTCCTCGCTCTTTGGGGCGAAGAATAAAATAGATTTCCGCTGGATACCTCGTCCACTTGCGACGGGGTAATTCATTCTTGTTCTTGCCTTCACGAAGATAAATTCCAGCTGAAACCTGGAATGAGACGGAAAAGATAACTTTAACCAAGAATTAATATTTTTTAGTTTCTCAGAGTTTTTTACAACTTATTCTTTTGTTGATTCTATAATAGACTGGAAAGAAGACAGATAACATTCCATTCTCCTTGTATCGGGTCCATAAATCCCCATGCCGAAAGGATAAAATCGATAATCAACCAAGCCAAAAAGATAATAACATATCCTTTGATTATATTAGAAAGATAGCCTTGTGCTGCGTTTTTTCTTTCTGGATTTCCGCCAGATGTTACATATAAAAAACCAGTTATAATAAGAGCCAGAAGTGCTAGAGTGGACGCAATTTTAAACATATAATCTATAACGCTATTGGCAACGAGTGCTAAATGGCAAAAGCTGCAACTTTTTGTTTCGTCGTTGTTAGGTGTTAGAGGGTCGTCCGCCAATCTTCCGCAGGGCACCATTCCACCACAAACATAAGGTCCTACATTGCAAGTCGCTGTTACTCCGTTATCGTTTGATTTACAAAAATCGTAAGTACAGGGATCGTCATCAGCCTCACAGGTATCTTGGCTTGTTTCGTATCTACAGGTTTCTTGTCCGTCGATTACTACATATTCCCCTGGTCCAATTTGACATTCTCCAGGCGTATCGCAAACGATTGGATTATCTTCTGTTTTATAGGTGATTAATAAATTTATCCATGCACCAAGATCATCGGCACAATTAATATTATCAGTTGATGTGACATGGACGCGATAGCTTCCGGTTTCGCCAAAATAAGAAGTTATATCTTGTGCTGGAATAGATCCTATGCCTGGACAGCCTATGGAGGAATCTATCTTTTTTGTGTTTCCAGTGGGAGATATGATTTGTAATGAACCGTAGTCATCAAACGCGTCGGATACGATTTCCACTTTTTCTACCCTATCCATATCTATAGTAATGTCGTTGTAGACGTTGCAAGTCATTCCTGCGATGAAAGTGTCATATCCGCAACTTGCTTGTATGGTTTCTGAATCGGCCGATGCGGAATGTATTTTTGAAAAAAAAGGAGAAAAGATGAATGTTGCAAAAAATATAATAATCCAAAATTGTTTGAGAGAATCCATTGATTTTTTCTTGGGGAATAATCTTTTCATTTTGATTTAATTTACTTTTTGAAATTCTTCTATTATCCAATTGTCTGATTCTTTTTTCCCAATAACTCTAAAAGTTTCTAACTTTTTCGATTGCAGGAGGTTTTCTTCATTGCCTTCATATTTTGCCCCATTCTTATCTACGAGTATAAATCCATCTCTTTCATTTCCTTCGGGACCAGGGACAAAAGCTCCTTCTATCGTTCTTTTCTCAATAATAACAGTGGCAGTTAGCTTGTTTTCTTCATAACTCTCAATTATAGTTTGTTGTGTTGTTGAGTCAACAGTTAAAAATCCTTGATAATCTCCAAAAGTCTTTTTCAGCCTTGCTACTTTCTCTTTCTCTCTTTTTTGTAGGCTTATACTCATAAAATTATACAAAGATTCTATGTTTGAAACGTTGCCGAGTTGGTAGGAATTGTAAGTAAGAATAAAACTTTCTAAAAATCTTTTTCCTTCTTGTTGCTCTTGATCAATTTCAATGTTTTCCTGATCTGTTTGGAGCGATTGTTCTGGAATGTTTTTTTCGGGTAGACTTTCTTTCTTTCTATCTTGAAAAAATATTAACCCAGAAATAATCACAAAAAGCGTTATCGTAGCTATAACTTTTATATGTTTATTTTCTTTCATAGATAGACGTCTTCAGGTTTTTATTATTGATTTTCCGTTTTGGCTATGCGCCATTTAGCATATCGAGAATGGCTTGTAAAAGCGAAAAAGAAACCAGGGCTATTCCCAATCCAATAACAGTTCCTGTAATAATCTTTTTGGCATTTTTTATTTTTTCTTCATCTCCAGCCGCGGTCATATAAGTGGCACCAGCGATGACAAGAAAAAGTAGAGCAATAGTTCCTATAAGACCCAGGAGGGCTTGCACGGATTTGGTCCCTGCTTCTGTTAAGCTCTCAATAGTCCCTGCAAGCGGATTGCAGAAAATCCAGGAGTTAGTATCGCATCTTGCAATAGAAGCAAGAGGTTGATCGGATGTAGGGGTTTCTGCAGTATCTTCTTCATCGCCATCGGTCGTTCCACATACACATGCTTCTGCGGATGTAGCACAATAATCGCTTGTTCCAGTTGGGCAGCTTGTTCCGTCGCATCCTCCTTCTCCTCCGCAAACTGTGGAACATGGTATTGTGGTAAGTGGGTTTTCATTGACTGCATGGTCTGAAGTACACTGCCATCCGGAAACGGCGGTTTCTTCTTCGTCTTCAACTGTAACGGAAGTTCTGCAGGTGTCAGATGAACTAAGTGTATTAGAGCAAGAGGTTCCCGTCTTTAATATTCCCGTCCATTCTCCTGCGGTTGCTTTGGCTGTAACCGTTGTCATATTAAGACCTATAGTAATAACTCCTTCTTTGGAATCAGATTTAGCTCCACTAGGATCATATAAACAAAGAGAAAAAACAGTTCCTACGGGCGAGTACATTCCTTCAAGCGTGATTGTTTCTCCTATATTATAATTGTTATCATCAAATTCAAGATGAGTCCCTGTTGCACAAGTATTTGCGGTTACGGTTATTTCAACGGTAGTGGTATTGCTCTCTATGCCTGTATATGCAGCGGTTGCTTTTATTTCTGCAACGCCTGAAGAATTAGAGGATGTAAAAATTATTGAACATTGACCAGAAGCATTTGTGTTACATGATGCTGGAGATAGGGTTCCTCGTTCGGAATCTACCTGAGTATTGATTCTTGCTCCGTTAACCGCCTTTCCATTGTCTTCTACCGTAAAGACTATGGTTTGTGTTGTCCCTCCAACTATGGAAGCGGAGGTGGGACTTGCAGTTATCGTTAAATCTGCTTCTGCGCAAGCTCCTGCGTTACATCCTGTAGGACATTTTTGCCAGACACCTTCATCACACAGCCAATCTTCATCTAGACAAGTAGCTTTACTATAGTCACAGGTTTGCCAGGTATCAAGGCAAAGAATTTGTTGTGCGGGACTATAGACCGTATCTGACTGTGATAGATTGCAATCTTCTCCTGAACATTTGTCGCTCCATCCAGAGCCGAAAGCTGCAGTGAATGTTTTTTGAGCTCCAGTCCAATCACAATTTGAGGCGCCACATGCACCAGAGCTATCTTGGCAGCAGTTTGTGGAACCCTCTAAATTTGAGCTTAAATTTCCGTTTCCTAATATTGAGTCGTTTTTAACCCAGATAACTTGATTATCATCGGCAAACAATCCATTTTCGTTAGTAACCAATAAAGCACATTCATATTGATTTCCTGTTGTGGGGGTATATGAAGATGTATTAACTTTAAAACTGCCACTAGTTCCTCCAGTTTTCATAAATGTCCATAGTTCTTTTTTTACGAGATCATCTGGGTCAGCCTTTACGGCGATATAGTTTCCGATATCTGACGCATCACATATTTCTGTTTTAACAGAAGAAAAGGCTGTTACAAAACACAATAGTCCTAGAAAGGAAAGCAGAAATTTTTTCCTCATATTTTTCTATTTTTTAGTTAATAATAAAACCTTGTCTTTTAGTTTTTTACTTCTAATATTTCCTGAATAACTTCTATAATTCCGAAGGCCATTAGGGCTAATATGACACCCATAAGAGCTGAGGTTAACGTGTTTTTGGCGGAAGTAATACTCTCTTCATTTCCAGCTGAGGTAAGATATTTAAGTCCTGAAATAATAATAAAAGCCATAGAGATTAACCCTATGACAGAGAGTAAAAATTGGATGATAATGATAAGCGCGTCTGCAATAGTGTCTATGCCGTCGCCTCCTAAATTAAGAGGGTTGCAAAAATATGGATTATTTGGATCACAGGTAGCAGCAAAAGCGGGATTTACAATTGTTATAATCCCGACAAGAAACAGAAAAATAAAAAAGTTTCTTTTTTTTGCTACTATCATATTATTTAAGATAAGTTTTGATTATTGCATTAAAGCTTCAAATTCTTCTTTTTCGATTACTTCTATTTCCATTAATCGCGCAGTAATTTTTTCTAGTTTGTCTATATTCTTTCGTAGAATTTCAGTAGCGGTTTTATACGCCTCGTTAATGAAATTTTCAATTTCGGTGTCGATTTCTGCAGCAATTTTTTCGCTATAGTTTCTTTGTTCGTGAAGTTCTTTTCCAAGAAATACAGTTTCGCTTTGTTCACCGAAAACTACAGGTCCCATCTTTTCGCTCATTCCGAATTTGGTGATCAATTTTCGTGCTAAGTCGCTTGCTCGCTTTAAGTCATTACTTGCGCCGGTAGTAAGGTCGTGAAAAATCAAATTTTCAGCCGCGTAACCACCTAATAACATCGCTAACTCGTCGACGAACTCCGAACGTGTATGAAAGGACTTATCTTCCTGTGGCAAGTTCAGAGTATATCCAGCAGCTCTTCCGCGAGAAATGATGGATATTTTATGAATGGGGTCGGTATTAGGAAGAATATGCCCAACGACGGCGTGTCCTGCCTCGTGATAGGCCGTAAGTTTTTTTTCTTTTTCCAGAAAAGTTTTATTTTTTCTTTCTGGACCCATCATCACTTTTTCAATGGATTCAAGAATCTCATCATTACCTATAGTCTTCTTTTCTCTTTTAGCTGTTAATATGGCCGCTTCATTAAGAAGATTAAAGAGATCTGCTCCTGAAAAACCCGGAGTTCTTTGCGCAACTGTATGTAAATCTGTATCTGCCGCTATCGGTTTATTTTTTGAGTGAACAGTTAAAATCGCTTCTCGGTCTTTGATATCTGGAAGGTCGATAACAACGCGGCGGTCGAATCTTCCTGGTCGAAGTAGTGCCGGATCAAGAACATCAGGACGATTGGTGGCCGCAACGACGATAACATTGTCATTAGTGTCAAAACCATCCATCTCTACCAAAATCTGGTTTAATGTCTGTTCTCTTTCGTCATGTCCCCCACCGAGTCCTGCGCCACGATGTCTTCCGACCGCATCAATTTCATCGATAAATAGAATAGAAGGCGCATTTTTCTTGGCATTTTTGAATAAGTCTCGCACTCTTGATGCTCCGACTCCGACAAACATTTCGACAAATTCTGATCCTGAAATATTAAAGAATGGTACGTCGGCTTCTCCTGCAACGGCCTTGGCAAGCAAAGTTTTGCCGGTTCCTGGAGACCCAAGAAGTAGAACTCCGCGTGGAATTCTGGCGCCCAGTTTCTGGAACTTTTCCGGATTTTTCAAAAATTCTACAACTTCTCTTAGTTCCTCTTTGGCTTCGTGCGCACCAGCCACGTCTTTGAAAGTTACGCGTTTGCGAGTTTCTCCTGGCTTGAAGAAACGCGCAGTGGACTTGCCGAACGACATAGCTTGCGAGTTTGCCTGTTGGGCTTTTCCGAACATTATATATAGAATGAATCCTATAAAAATTAAAGTTATAAGAGTAGGAAGTAATGCTGCACCCCATACTTCGGCTGCTGATTTTTGAATGCGATTAATACTCACATTGGAAATTGCTTCAGGGCTTACTCCGTAATCTTCTCGCAAAACCGTCTCAAGCGAGGTTTCTTTATCTTTGATTGCAATCTCTTTCTCATCGTTTTGGAGTAGAATTTCGATTTGTTGAACGTCGTCGCCTGTGCGAATATCGATTTCCTTGACTTGATTTTCTTGCACCGATTTGGCCAAATCGCCAAGACTGACTTCTTTTGGTTGCGTTTCTGAAGTGTCTAGGAAAGTAAAAAGACTGGTCAAAAGCACAAGAAATAGAATCATACTCAATAGATTTTTCAAAAGGCTATTTTTCTTGGAATTATTAGATTTTTTCATTTTTTTCATATTTTTTTCTTATCTTCGATTTTAGAATAAATAAATGCGATTTCTTAAAGAGTGTCTTTATTTATAGTGGAATTATATCAGCCTGGTTCGTTTTTTGCAAACCCTAGCGGCAAGTGGTTTTTGAATTTCGTTTGCTGTTTAGAAATTATAAAAAATAATCCCAAACTGTGTTAAGTTTGGGAGGTGCATAATCGACACTGAAAATTAACAGCATCTGTGATTGAAGAATATAAATCTCCTTTGTTAATTTTTTGCATAAATTTTTCTTTTGATACTGCTCGATACTCTGGGTTTTTACAGAAAATATAGTCGATAGCATCGATATCGGCTCCAGGTTTTACGTCATATAAACGTGCAGGAAAACCTAAATTGATCGGCACACTAGATAGGGCCCAAGCGTGATGAACTTCTTTAGCTCTTTTTTCTACGCTCTTTATATCTTCTTCTTCAATCCAAAAAATTGGAAAATTTTGCAAAAATAACTCCTCCGAAATTTTATTTTTATTTCTATTTAAAAACCCCGGCTTCGTAAAGTCGGGGTTTAGCCTAGTAAGTTTTTGACGCATCAAAACAACTCACTGGGCCAAACCCCGATCGTGATAATAATGCTAATGATGTTTTGTGATTGATTGGACATATATATAAAAAAAATAATTTTGAATTTGTCTTTATTTGTTATTTTAAAATAAAGACTTTTTGAGGAGAAAAAATCAAACTCCCCTAACGATTACTGTTGAAAAATGTTCTTGCGTGAAAATGTCTTTCTTGCTAATCCCAAGCTTGTTTAATAGAATAAATATTCTTTCGACACAAGTGGATTCCGTTACGAAACGCACGCCACCCTCCTCTTTTGTACAAGAGGGGTTAGCCGTTATACCTTCTGTAGCTATTGCCTTTAGAATGGTCTGCTGGCTTTCTGGAGTTTTAATTATAATAGTTACTTTCTTCCTCATACTCATATTAGATTCCTCCAATTTTTTTTGTTTTTCAGTCTCTTTTTGCTTTTGAGACTTTGTTAAATATAATATCGCATATCATACAAAACAAAAACTCAAAATTAGTTATAAAATAGATTGAAAAAATCCACTGTCTTTTGACCTTATAATCTCCCATTTTTTGTTAAAATACTAATCTCTGCCTACAAAAAATCTTTTGCGAGGCAGGGATGAGCGAGAAAATATATTTTGATATTTTCTCGAGAACACACTATTTGTAAGAGTTTGTTTTAGTGAGAATTTAATTTTATTGAATTCTCTTCTTTTTCGCCTGAGATTGTCAGGCTATTTTTTAAAGTTATTTTTTTATTTTTTATTCCCATCCAATTTTTTAATAAAATTGAATAAGAGCAAAAAACAAATTTTAAGTAACAAAAAACCCACTTTGGTTAAGTGGCTTCCTTTTGGATTAAACCTTATTTTCTAACCCAAAAGAAAGCTACCTAATAACTAGTAGGCTAATAATCACAAACATAAACATACCGAAGGCTCGGTTTGTTTCGAAAACTTTAGATTGTGATTGGGAAGTTGTCATAGGTTTCATTAACTTGTATGCTATTATAGCAGTGGAGAAAAAAGTGTCAACAGCTTGATAAAATGCTTGTTTTAAGGCAAAAGATGGATAAAATAAAAAGATAATAAGAGTTTATCCACAGGAAAGGCACTTTTTGTAGTGATTACTCTTAATGATAGACCGTGTATTTTATATATTATTAAAAAAGAGGATTAATACCTCTTATATTTTTTCTATTTAATTTTTTTATTCTTTGATTTTTCCGGTCTCTATCAAATACGCTCGAAGCGCATCTTCGTAAGGTCGAAGTGGCGGAAGCTTGGTGTTGATGAGCATCGAATGTGTAGGTCTTTTTGCAGCAGCGGCAAACTCTTCGGATTTTACCGGTTTCACTACAGGCTTCAATTTTGCTTGTCTGAATATTTCCAAGGCAAATTCATACCAACTACAGGTATTAGAGTTGGTTATATGATAAATTCCCGATTCTCGATTTTCTTCAATCATATCTCGAATTCGATATGCCAAGTCTTTCGCATAAGTCGGGCTGCCGAATTGATCGTTGACGACCTTCAAATCTTTACCTTCGTTGGCTAAGCGTAGCATCGTCTCGATGAAATTTTTTCCAGATTTTCCAAAAAGCCATTGTGTTCTCACGATAAAATGTCTCGGCTTTATGTCTTCAATCATTTTCTCTGCCAATTTTTTAGATTTTCCATAAACAGTTACGGGATTTTTAACTTGATAGTCTTCTTTATATCCGAGATGATTTTCGCCGTCGAAAACATAGTCCGTGCTGAAATGAACCAAAAGCGCGTCGATTTCTTTGGCAACATTGGCTAGATATCCGACTGCATAGCTATTAATTTTATAGACCAAGTCTTCTTCGCTTTCCGCTTGATCGACAGCAGTGTAGGCGGCGGCATTAATAATTGTTTCAGGATTTAATTCTTTGATTTTTTTATCGACTTCTTCGGCATCCGTGATATCCAGCTCTGCTCTGTCCCATAACATTGTTTCGTATTTATTCTTGTCCGAGAAAGCTTCAGCGAGTTCGTGTCCAAGCATTCCCTTAGCACCTAGAATTAGAATTTTCATTTTTTTATATTTAGAGTTATTAAGCTGCGATTTCTTCTATAACGGTTAATATTGCGTAAGAAAACATAACGATAAGAAGCCCCATCAGAATATAAGTAAAAGAATTTTTTGCGCGTTTTTGTCTTTCAGGGTCGCCTTGTGATGACATATAATATACTCCCGTTCCCACCAGAAGTAAAAGCGTTATCGCTCCAATGTAGCCTACTAGCACTGAGACGAGTTCATTCATGGCGGAAATGACATCAGTGTCGAAATATTCAATCTCCATAATGTTTCATAAAAATTATTTTTTTGAGGTTATTCTGTCAACAAGCGGTTTGTAAGAATAATAAGAATATAAGAGAAGGAAACAACAAAGAGTCCTATGAGTGTTGAGATAAGCATTTTTTTTGCTTTGTTTTGAGAGTCTGGATTGCCATTGGAGGTAATGTAGAATATTCCCGATCCAATCAAGAATAGAAAAGCAATGCTGCCTATTATGCTGAGCAGAAACTCGAGAAGTCTTTCTGCTCGCTCTTGGACACTCACTCCTAAAAAAGTGATTTCAATCGGATTTTCCGAAGCTTGGCACAAATTGACATAAGACATAAAGACAACTGCCACGCAAAATGAATGTTTTATTCTGGTTGAAAGCATTTCAATAAAATAATAATAATCTCAAATTGATTATACAGCAAAAGGATTTAAATAAAAAGAAAGAGACAGTTTGATATTGTCTCTTTCACGGTAGTCGTTATCTAAGATTAGCAAGCCGAGTCATCGCCTTCGAGGAATATTAAGAAGGTTTTTATCAAAAGAATAACATCTAAAAAGAGAGACCAGTTTTCGATATAATAGACATCAAGTTTCACCTCTCTCTCAAAATCCAAATCAGAACTGCCATTCACTTGCGACATTCCAGTAATTCCTGGTTTGATAGTGAGAAGTTTGCGGTGCCGTTTCTCATATTTTGCAACTTCTTCCGGCTCGTGCGGTCGTGGTCCGACAAGGCTCATATCTCCCTTGAGCACGTTGAAAAGTTGAGGGAATTCGTCCAAACGAGTTTTACGCAATAGCTTTCCAAATCTTGTAACGCGAGGGTCATTCTTCACTTTGAAAAGCGGGCCCTGTCCTCGTTCGTTGATTTTTTGAAATTCCGGTCGTAACGTGCCGTCGGGATTATATTTCATCTGATGTGCGTCTCTAATCATAGAGCGGAACTTGTAGAGTTTGAATTTTTTTCCTTGTCCGACTCTATCTAGTTCTACAAAAACTGGTCCAGCACTATCAAATTTGATACCGAGAGCAATTAAGATAAATATAGGTGAAAGAATTAGAAGGGCGATAATAGAAAAGATGAAATCGATAATTCTTTTTATTATTCGACCCCAACCATCAAGCGGAGTTCTCTTGACTTCGATGAGCGTTATGTCTGATAATGTTTCCATTTCAAAAAGTGCGGCTTGTGACTGGAACATATCTGGCACAAATTTGAATACGACGTTATTTTCTCTGCAAAAATCCAAAAGCGTTTGCACTTCAGCTTTATCCATATCGGAAGAGCAAAGAATTATTTCATCTATGCCAGGATCTTTGTGAATTCTGGTGAGAAGTTCAATATCAAGTTTTTTGAGTTTGCGTACCACTTTGTATCCTAGCGTTCGGTTGTGGTTGATTTCATTTTGAATAGTTTTCATAATGGTATTATTACCCACCAATACCAGTCGGTGAAAACCAAAACTGTATTTTTGGGCGACATAACCTTGCAGGAAGTGCACGACTATTCTTCCCGAAGAAATGGTTAATATTGCTAGGAACCAACTTGCGAAAAATATAAAACGCGATGGAAATTCCTCTCGCGCAATGAAAACCATAAAGAGAATAAACATAAAACTTGCTGATACTCCAGCAATCACTTTCAAAATTTCTCTCCAAAATCTTCGGACACTAACAAGGCTATAAAGTCCGAAAAATGCCAGAAAACCAATGAAAATTGGAGCCATCGCAAAAACTATTTCCATAAAAGACGCATAACTCATTTCAAAACCGACAGGTTTAAGAACTGCCAGTTGAGGAGTGAATCGGACTTGGTATGCGAGAAATCCTGCCAGAATTATCATTAAAAAATCAATCGGGACTAAGAGAATATTGAAGATTAACTCGGATTTTTTCATAAAAGTTTTTATCAGTAGAAAAAGCTTAAACGCAAATTTTACAGACCATAAGCCGAATTCTGTTCCTTATAAAAATTATAAGGCGATAATCATCTATCTAGCTTTGCTGTTGCCAGCAAAGTCAAGCGAGCTACTTTTTCTTGAAAACAAATGCTTTCAAGTTTGCTCTTGCACCAGGCAGGGTTTACCACCACTTGTCGTCACCGACAAGGAACAACTGTAGCTTCCAGCACGCTGTAAACATCAATTGACTTTTCACCTTTGGGAGAAAATTCTCCTAGTATAGTCTCTGCGGCACTTTCCCTATCTTTTGCTTACGCAAACGACGGTTGTCGTTAGCAACTGCCCTTTTCGCGCCCTGAGGCGTGGGTGTTCGGACTTTCCTCTACGGAAAATTGCTTTTCCATAGCGATTATCTAGTCTGTAAAACTTATTTTTAAGCTCACTTAATTGTATAGAAAGAGGGGGATTTGTCAAGGAAAAACGCTCTGGAGACGTCATGGATATAATACATAATGTGATTTACTACAAGGTAATAATCAGAAGGTTTTTGGAATATTATTAGAAAAGGTGCCAATCTTCTACTAGGGGCGCGTTGAAAAAATTTTCTCTATATAAAAAGTGAAAATATTAAAAAACGGTCTAATACCGTTTTTTGTTTTTATATTCTTATCTGTTTGTTAAGCTAAATCGATATCTTCGAGTTCGCTTATTTTGTCAAAAACAATATCTGCGCCAGCTCGAAAAAGATATTCTCTATCAAAAGTGTGCGCAACTCCTACAGCTTTCATTTTGCACGTTTTTGCAAGCTTGATGTCCCCTGGTCCGTCTCCCAGAAAAAAAGAATTTTTGGAAAAAACTTCAAGTGGCATATTGGAAAACTTGGCAAAGTTCTCGATATGTTCGGGTCCTTTTTCTATTTCGGAACAGCCATAGACAACAGAGAAATATTTTAGAAGTCCTTTTTTTTCTAGTCTTTCTTTGGTTTTTTTGGTTTGGCTACCTGTTGATATGAAAAGCTCGAAACCTTTGGCGTAGATTTTTTCAATTGCTTCTTTGGCTCCTTCAATCAGCGGAAAATCTTGCGCATTTACCAGTTCGAAAAAAGTCTCTAAATCCTTTGGAACTTTATCTGTAGGCTTTTCGTGAGCTTCTAGAAAATTATGAAAAAGGTCTCCTATCGGCGCACCCGTATACATCATAGAATATTTTTGAAATTCTTCTCCCGAAAGTCCATATCCTTTTTCCATAATTTCCGAGGAAAGATTGAAATATACCGGCATCGTATCAACGATTGTTCCATCAAAATCAAAAACTCCGAATTTCTTGTTTGTCATAGATATTTTAATATTTACTCGATTATAAGCACTATTGGAATTACAGTATAGCACGAAAAAAGGCTTATGACAAGGTGTTCTTTTAGTGTCTTTTCGAGATTTTATATTCAGATGGACAAAAAAGACCTTTTATGACTTCTCTCGATATTTTTTCTTTTTTATGATAGAAAATTTTTATAAAAAATACAAGTAAAACTATTTTGACTTTTAGAATAAGCATTATAAAATTAAATAGTGGTAACTATTAATTTAAAAATATGATAAATCCTAATCGTTTCACAACAAAATCGCAGGAGGCAATCGCCATGTCTCAAAAAATTTCTTCCGATTTTGGGCAGAAGCAAGTTGACACTTCACATTTGCTTTTGTCTCTTGTTAAGCAGGAAGGTGGCGTAGTTTTGCCAGTGTTTAATAAGCTCGGCGTGCAAATAAATTTTTTGGAAGTGGAGATATTGAAAATCATCAAAAGCATTCCTGCCACCGGGGAGATTCCTCAGAGGATTGAGGCTGTCTATCTCACGACTAATTTGGGGCGGGTTCTGGAAAATGCGGATAAAGAAGCTTCTAAGCTCAAGGATGATTTTATCTCGACTGAGCATATTCTGTTAGCGATGAGTGCGACTGAGGGTCCAATTAAGCAACTTTTGGAAAAGTTTTCGGTTACTTATGAAAATATTTTGAAGGTGTTGGTAGATGTGCGTGGTTCTCAACGAGTTACTGATCAATCGCCGGAAAGTAAATTTCAAGTGTTGGAAAAATATGCACAAAACTTGACCAAGCTTGCGCAAATGGAAAAAATTGATCCAGTTATCGGGAGGGATCAGGAAATTCGTCGCGTGATGCAGGTGCTTTCGCGTCGCACCAAAAATAATCCGGTGCTTATCGGTGAAGCTGGAACAGGGAAAACTGCCATAGTAGAAGGATTGGCACAGCGAATTGTTGCACAAGACGTTCCTGAGAGTCTTAGAAATAAACAGATTGTTTCACTCGATTTGGGGATGTTGGTTGCAGGCACTAAGTTCCGTGGGGAGTTTGAGGAGCGTCTGAAAGCGATATTGAAAGAGATTGAAAATTCTGAAGGAAAAATCATTCTCTTTATTGATGAGCTTCATACTTTGGTGGGTGCTGGAGCTACTGAAGGTTCGATGGATGCGTCCAATATGCTCAAACCCGCACTTGCTCGTGGCAAACTGCACGCTATCGGCGCTACGACTTTGAAGGAATATCAGAAATATATCGAAAAAGATGCAGCGCTGGAAAGGAGATTTCAACCTGTTTATGTTGATGAACCAAGCATTGAAGACACGATTTCAATTCTTCGCGGTATAAAAGAAAAATACGAAGTTCATCATGGAGTTCGTATCAAAGATTCTGCTCTGGTGAGCGCTGCTAATCTTTCCAGTCGTTATGTCTCTGATCGTTTTTTGCCGGACAAGGCTGTGGATCTTATTGATGAAGCGGCATCGGCACTTCGTATGGAGATTGACAGTATGCCTGCGGAATTAGATATTACAAAACGTGAGCTTAGACGTCTTGAAATCGAAAAGAATGCGCTTAGAAAGGAAAAAGACATCGATTCTAAAAAAAGGTTGGCAGAGCTTGAAAAGATTCTTGCTGATCTCAATGAAAAAAGCCGTGATCTTGAAGTGCAGTGGAAAAACGAAAAAGAAATAATTTCCAAGATTCGCCAATCTAAAAAGAAAATTGATGAGTTGAAACAGGAAGCTGAAATTGCCGATCGCAAAGCTGAATTGCAAAAAGTGGCTGAGATACGTTACGGACAAATTCCCGAGCTGGAGAAAGAAATAAAAGCGCAACAGCAAAAACTTATTAAGATTCAAGGTAATCGCCCCATTCTAAAAGAAGAAGTCGATGAAGAAGATATTGCAAAAGTGGTTTCGCGTTGGACAGGAATTCCTGTTAATAAAATGATTCAGGAAGAAACACAAAAATTGATTGCTATGGAGAAAGAACTTTCCAGGAGAGTAATCGGACAAGAACAGGCAATCAAGGCAGTCTCCAATGCGGTGCGTAGAAGTCGTGCTGGAATTGCAGAAGAAAATAAGCCTATCGGTTCTTTCATTTTTATGGGACCAACCGGCGTAGGCAAGACTGAACTTGCGAAGGCTCTTGCGGAATTTCTATTTAATGATGAAAAAGCTATGCTTCGAATTGATATGAGTGAATATACTGAGAAGCATTCAGTTTCGCGCATGATTGGTTCTCCTCCTGGATATGTCGGTTTTGAAGAAGGTGGACAGCTCACAGAAATGGTGCGTCGTCGTCCATATTCAGTTATTCTCTTTGATGAGATTGAAAAAGCGCATTCTGAAGTTTTTAATATTTTCCTCCAGATTCTAGATAATGGCAGACTTACCGATTCCAAAGGGCGCGTTGTTAATTTCAAAAACACTGTCATCATTATGACCTCTAATATCGGTAATGAAGTTATTCGGGAATATTCCACTTTAGGCTTTGTTGATAATAATTCAAAAAATAAGGAAAATGATGAGGAGAAATTTGAGAATAGGATTAAAGAAGAACTGCGCAGACATTTTAAGCCGGAATTTATAAATCGTATCGATGAAATTATAACGTTCCATCCGCTTACTGAAAAAGAAATTGAGAAAATCGTTGATTTGCAAGTGGGTTTTGTGAAGAAACGTTTAGAAAAACAAGATATAAATATTGAGGTTAGCACTAAGGCTAAGGATATTTTGGCGAAAGAGGGTTATGAGCCGAACTTTGGGGCTCGACCGCTTAAACGAGTGATTCAACGTCAGATTTTGGATGAATTAGCGATGGCGATTATTGAAGGAAAAGTAAAACCTGGCAAGACGATTAAGGTTGATGTTAAAAATGGAAAAATCGTTTTAGAAAAATAGGATAAGAATAATCTATTCTGAATTATAAAATGATCTACTTATACAATTTCTATCTTTGCGTTAGCGAGGCTTGAGTTATAAAATAAAGCATTCTGTAGCTTAAAGGAATGAAAAAAATCGATCTCGTGTCGGTTTTTTAATATTCTTTTTTATTGTAAAATATTTCTCTTTTTCCAGAAATAATATATGATATAGAGAGATTGTCAGTTTTGTTGATAATCGTATTATGTGTTAGTCTGACCAGTGCCGCAATGTATAGTCTTGAATATATTTTCTCTTTAAAAATATCTTGAGAAAATAAATAGCTAGTTTATATCGAAAAAACATATGACCTATATGAAACTAAGAGATAAATATTTTTATATTATGAAATTAAACTTGAAAAATAAAATACGTTTTGTTGTCCCCGCTCTACTTTTTTATGCCACCTTGGACATATTTTTTAAGAGCTTCGGTTTTTCTATAGGGGCTATAATCGTGTTGTTTCTTATCTCTGGTTTTAGTGCTTTTTGGATTACTAGTTATAAGTATCTTCCCGTAGTTCTTTCTATTTTATTGGCGACGGGTAGCGTGGCGTTTTTACTTACCATCGGACAGAGCGCTATGCAACAGTTTTTTATCGTTTTTGTTTCAATTCTTTTCGCAATTACAATGGTAGGTCTTTATCGTTTTTTTACACCGAAAGAAGAAAGACCTCAGGCGGATCAAGTAAAGCTTTTGGATTCTGGTTTCAATCTTAATCAGGCGATTACGATGTTTTCTATTTTTTTTCTTTCCAGTGGTATTTATGGTATCTATAGCGTTGCAAACATTCATTCGTGGCAATTGTTGATTATTATGTTCATGGGCATTTATTTCTCTAGTTTCTATCTTACTAAAATAAATTTTCTTAAAAGCCAGGAGTTAGAGCTTCATTTAGATTATTATAAAAACCGTTCTCTAAATTTTTATTCTTTTTTATTAGCGCTTCTTATGCTAGAATTGATATGGACGATGACTTTCCTTCCTATCAATCAGCTAACCTTTGGGGCTATTGTCCTTACTATATTTTTTTCTTATTGGAATATCGTGAGGGGGTATTTGCGTGGTGAGCTTACGCGAAGAAAATTTATAGGTGAAGTGGCGTTTGCTATTACTACGACCTTGATTATTCTTTTGACCAGTAAACTTTATATTAATTAAAAATTTAAAAAACAAAATGGAAGAAATCAAAATTCATTCTTTGCGTGACAGACAAAAAGAAAAAATGGAAAAAGCCGAAAATTTTTTTCAGAAAAAAATGGACATGGAAGAGGTTCCGCGCATAGAGATTAAAAGAAAAAAAAATACTTCTCGCAGAATTGTGAAATTTTTTCTTCTGACAGTGTTCGTTTTCTTCGTAGGTGGCATGGGCGGTGTTTGGATCGATCGTATTTTGCTTCCGACTGTTCTTGTTAAATATCCAGAGCTTAATCAATATGAATATTTGAAACGTGTAAATGAACGAACCACGATTGTGCGCGAAACTCAGGAAATAAATATATCTCAGGAAGATGCGGCTTCCGATGCGATTGAAAAAACTCGACCGACCGTAGCAGAAGTTTTTGCTAAAAACGATAAGGACGTTTACATGAAAATCGGCACAGGAGTTATCCTTACAAGCGACGGTTATCTGATAACTCCGCTTAAAAATATTTATACAGAAGAAGATGTTAATGAAGATTTGCAAATTAAGCTTAAAAACGATCAGACTTATACTGCCGAAATAATCGCGCAGGACACAAATTATAATTTGGCTATTTTGAAAATTTCCGAAAACAATCTTCCTGTTATACCTTATGCTGATGTAGAAGATTTGAAGCTCGGACAAAAGCTGATAATCGTCGACGATGCGGTTGTGACAGATCTTATCTCCAAGATGATTAGTGATTATGTGATGCCTCTTTCAACTGATTCCGGTTTTCAGGAGCGTATACAAATTGTGCAAAATCTAGATGTGAGTTTTGCGGGCGCGCCAGTCATAAATCTCGAAGGCAAATTGGTCGGGGTGGAACAGGAAGCAAATTTGATTATCCCCATCAGCGAGATTAAGGACTTCATCGAAAAAAGCACGGGAGCATAGAAACGTTTAAAATCGTAAGTTCAAAAAATAGCGAATCTGATTTCGCTATTTTTTTGATTTGATTTATCGTGTTGCCGATGATAAAAAAATAATTTTTGGGAACCGTTCAAATAATTGTATCTGAAAATATTTATTTCTTGCGGAAGCGCGGTCTCTGACCCGGTCCATAACGTTTTTAAGTTTCGATAAAATATCGGGTCAAATCTATCAAATAGCATTTCCTACTATAAGTCCATAATTTTTGTCATTCTGCTAAGAATCCCTTACCCCTTTAGAAATGTCATTGTGTCGACTTTTTCAAGTGAATAGACAATTTAAGGGATCCTTACGAGGATGACAAAATGTGATTTTTATCACAGGAAAAGAAGCTTTGTATGCCTGAGCTATTTAATAAAACCATGTATTGCATATGACCCAAAATATCTTTTATTATGATATTTATTTAACATAAAAAGTTCTTATTTTGAAATCAAACTAGAAGGAAACCAGTCAGAGAAACGGTTCCCGCGCAATAAATCAAATCTTAGAAAACAGGTTTGAACCTGCCCCCCCCGCGTTTTGCGTGCAAAAACAAAACTTTTGTCTGACATAGTTTTCTTTGATAATTAATATCCATATCTTATCTAGTTAGAAATAATCTTGTGTAGGGGCTCAATTTTTGTATTTTTCTGATTTATCTCAAAAAGGTAAATCTTGTATAGTTTTTTCGGTGGAGTAATTATTTGAAAAAGCACCCTAAAGTTTCTTATTTTGTTCAAAGATTGTTACGATATTTTCAACATAAACCAGCAAATCTTTCGCTTTATGCATATCCGATCCCGCTCTTATTTCAAGGTCGTTATTAACGCAAAAAGATTCTATTTTTTCTACATCTTCTGCCGTATGATTATCCCTAAAAGCTTCGATTCCGTTAATGCCGATGTCTTTTAGTCGTAAGGCAACTTTTTCAAAATCGGTACTAAACAAGGCAGACAAGGTGTCTTTCGGGTGGGCCCAAACGACAACTCCGCCAGATGCCTTGATAATTTCGACTGCGCAATGAACGGACAAAAGCATATCGTTGGGAACAAAACAGTCCCCTCCTTTCAGCAGGTGCGTTCCTATAAAATTTTCAACATTGATATTTTTTCCAGCTTTATCTTTGACATTTTTCGCTATATCAGTCAGAGTTACATTACCTCCAGATTTTTTCTTAAGCTCCTTGAAGGGAATAATTGAAAAACCTGAGTCCCTTATTTTTTCAAGCATTCTCTCTGTCATTTCTTCTCTGCCTTTCCTTATATTTTTAATAGCAGAGTTCAATTTTTTATTGTTAGGGTTAACCCCTGTTCCAACTATGTGAAACTCTTTTTGCCGGTCTCCACCAAATTCACTTAAATCAAAAAAACAACTGAATTCAATTCCAGGGCAGAAACTAGTGTTTAGAATGTTCTTAAAAATTTTTGCATATGCCTTTTCGTTTTTGCCCCAAAGAAGGCTATTGTGATCTGTTACCGTTATTCCTCTAAAACCAAATAACCAATTTAAAAATAATAGACCGAATGAATCCAAATCTCCGTCCGAGGTTTTTGTGTGATTATGTCCATTGATGGCAATTACGGCGTTGCGTTTGATTATTCCTCTTATTCTCCAAAGAGAACGGGCTGTTTTATAAAAACCAGAGAAGTCAGCTAATCTATTATTTAGGCTATTTTTTTTCATCATTTTTATCTTATTTTAATAAAATTATAACAGTTTTTTTGACCTTGTGAATTAGTGGTAATCGATTGCTGTCCTGCCGATTTCTCTCTTTGTCAAACCTTTCAATATAATATAAAATAGAAATATTAAACTATGATTAAATTTTTCCGATAATGATTAAGAAATTCATCAATCGAGAATCGGCATCTATTACTTCGGCAGCTTTTATTATTGGCGTTATGACGCTTGCCGCTAAATTCTTGGGGGTGCTAAAAAATAGCATTCTTGCTAAGAACTTTCCTACAAACGACATAGACATCTATCTTGCCGCTTTTCGTATTCCTGATTTTATTTTTAATATTATAGTTCTTGGGGCTCTCTCTGCCGGCTTTATCCCCGTCTTTGCAAAACTCATTTCTCATGATAAAAAAGAAGAGGCTTTTAAGGCGGCTAATAATATACTCAATATTCTTTTTGTAGTGCTGTTGGGAGTTACTATCGCATCAGTTATTCTCGCTCCATGGATTATTGATTTAATTGTGCCTGGTTTCGATCCGGAAAAAAAACAGAAAACCGTTGAACTCACTCGGATTATGTTTTTAAGTCCGATTTTTATGCTTCTTTCCAGTATTACCGGAGGCATCCTTCAATCATATAAAAGATTTTTAGTCTATTCTCTCTCACCGATCGTCTATAATCTCGGGATCATCTTCGGTGCTGAAGTTTTGGCAAAAGAATATGGACTCGCAGGACTCGCCTGGGGAGTGCCGCTTGGTGCTTTTCTTCAGTTTGCAATCCAATTCCCTAGCGTCAAAATGCTCGGTTTTAAATATAAAATGTTTGTCGACACCAAGAGTGAAGAAGTCCGGACAATTATCAAGATTATGATTCCTCGTATTTTTACGATGATTATCTCTCAAATCAATCCTTTCGTAGTTACTATCATAGCCTCCACTCTCGCCGCTGGTAGTATAACTGCTTTCACCTATGCAAATGATTTGCAAAGTTTTCCGCTGGGGATTTTCGCCATTTCTTTTGCAGTCGCTTGCTTCCCTACTCTTTCAGAACTTAGTGACAAACATCATCGGGAAAAGTTCACCGAAGTCCTTCTTTCCACTACGAAGCAAATCCTATATTTTATAATTCCACTTAGTATTTTTTTGATTGTCTTTCGTGCACAAGCCGTGCGTGTAATTTATGGTCATGGTTATTTTGACTGGGCATCAACTGTGGCAACTATCGACGCTCTTTATATTTTCTGTATTAGTCTTTTTGCGCAATCGCTCATTCCACTTTTTTCTCGAGCTTTTTGGGCGCTTCATGATTCTAAAACGCCTTTTTACGCAACTCTTTTTGGCGCAATCGTGAACATAGCTCTCGCCTTGTGGCTGTCTCCTAAATTCGGACTTAATGGTTTGGTTGGAGCTTTCACTCTGTCAAGTATTATTAATGCCACTATTCTTTTTATTCTTCTTAATCAAAAATATCTCAGCAAAGTGCCGAAAAATTTTTACATCGCAATCGGACAAATTTCCTTTTCTGCCATTATCGCGGGGTCTATTGGATATAAAACTCTCTATGCTGTAGAGCCATATCTCGACACGCATACCTTTTTTGGAATCGGTATTCAGGGCGCACTGTCTGGCACTGCGATGCTCGTTATTTATTTTGCCTGGGGTTGGATATTCAAAATCGACGAATTTATCAAATTTAAAAACTCTTTCCGCAAAAAAGTTTTCAAAACCAAACTCAAGACCACAGAAATCATTGTGGAGGAATAGAATGGATTATAAAAAAACGGAGCTTCCTTCCGTTTTTTATTGCCATTGCATAGATATCGGCACCTTTTCTCCTGCAATAATAACCCACCTTTTGTCATCCCGCAGGGATCCCTTGAGCATTATATGACTGTAAGACGTTGCAACTACGCCTGCATCACATCAAAAATATTCGATCAAACGAGAATAATAATTTTAGACAAAAAAATAGGAAAGTAATTTTACTTCCATATCCACCGGATTACTTCAATTACTATTACAACTGCTGAGAATATTTCTATAAAGAGCAGAGGATTTTCTCCTAATTCCTTTTCTATATATTTTATTTTAACCATGCTTTTAATATGCTACATCTACAATCTTTGTCAAATATTTTAACTCGTTATAATTCATCTTATTTATTTGCCAAAAAGTCTAAACTATAATAGATTAAAGCTATATCTCTTTTATTTAAGCAATTCTTTCCGTCGGAGCGGTTCTCCAGAACCATTCTTTGCGGTTTGATTTTAATATAAAGTTTTTAAGCAAAGAAACATCACATATCAAACATTGATTTTCTAATGGCATCTACATTAGAAAATTTGCAATCTAATTAAATATTTCCATCAAAAAATGAATCAAGAAAATATCCGCAATTTTTGCATTATCGCCCATATCGATCACGGAAAATCTACGCTTGCGGATCGGCTTATTGAGCTGACTCACGCTGTTGAAGAACGCAAAATGAAAGCGCAACTTCTTGACCAGATGGATTTAGAAAGAGAGCGTGGCATTACCATCAAACTTCAGCCAGTCAAAATGGAATACATTTATGAAGATAAAAATTATATTCTGAACCTTATTGATACTCCTGGGCACGTTGATTTCACTTACGAAGTTTCAAGGTCTCTTGCTGCTGTTGAAGGAGCGGTTTTGCTTGTTGATGCGACCCAAGGAATTCAGGCTCAAACGATTGCGAATCTATATCTTGCGATGGAGCAGAATTTGGTTATTATTCCAGCTATCAATAAAATTGATATGCCAAGTGCGATGGTTCCTGAAGTTGAACAGGAGATTATGGATCTGATTGGTTGTGAACGTGAAGAAATTTTGAAAATCAGTGCCAAAACTGGAGAGAGTGTCGATAAGGTTCTAGCCCGCGTCATCAAGGAAGTCCCTTGTCCGCAAGGTGAGACAGATGCGCCAGCGCGTGCCCTTATTTTTGATTCTTATTTTGACAGCTATAAAGGTGTAGTGGCTCAGGTCCGTGTTGTGGACGGAGAAATCAAGATGGGTGAGGAAATTGCTTTTTTGGGAAGCAAGGCGGAATCGGAAATATTGGAAATCGGCATCATAACTCCAGAACTGAAAAAAAGAGAATCTCTCAGGACTGGTGAAATCGGTTATATCGCTACGGGACTTAAGGAAGTGGGGAAATGTCGAGTTGGAGATACGATCTCAAATTTGCATAATGTGTTCGATGAAGAAAATGTGGACAAAGCTATTCCTCTTCCTGGATATAAAGAAGTGCGTCCTGTTGTTTTTGCGAGTGTTTATCCGATTGATGGCGCGGAATATCCTGCTCTTCGCGATGCCTTGGAAAAGCTCAAACTTAACGATGCTTCTTTGTCTTTTGAACCGGAAAGTTCCACTGCTCTCGGACGAGGTTTCCGTTGTGGATTTTTGGGGATGCTTCATTTGGAAATTGTAACGGAACGTTTGACTCGTGAATATGATATGAACCTGGTTGTAACCACCCCAAGCGTATCCTATAAAATTGTTGAAAAAACTGGCGAAGAAAAAACGATTTTCTCACCAGCTGGAATGCCGGATCCAAATTATATCCTGGAGGTCAAAGAACCTTGGGCAAAGTTGGAAATTGTATTGCCAGAAGATAGGATTGGCAATGTAATGGCGCTTGCGGAAAATTCTCGTGCCACTTATAAAAGCACGAGTTATCTTTCCAAAGGGCGTGTTATTCTTACCTATGAGGTGCCACTTCTGAATATTATCGTTGATTTTTATGATAATCTCAAAAGCATTTCTAGCGGCTATGCCTCAATGAGTTATGAGCCGATTGGATTTCGTGCGGGCGATCTCATCAAACTTGATATTTTGATTGCGGACGAAAGGGTGGAAGCTTTTAGTCGAATTGTGCCGCGCGAAGAAGCTCACAATGAAGGCAAAAAAATTGTAGAGAAGCTCAAAAAAGTCATTCCGCGTCAGAATTTTTCGATTGCTATCCAAGCCGCTATTTCTGGTAAAATCGTCGCAAGAGAAACCATTCAAGCCTTTCGAAAAGACGTTACCGCTAAACTTTACGGAGGAGATGTGTCGCGTAAGAACAAACTTTTAGATAAACAAAAGAAAGGCAAGAAAAAAATGAAATCTATCGGTAAAGTCGATATTCCACAAGAAGCCTTCCTTTCTGTTCTCAAAAAAGACTGAATCTTATAAAATCCCGGCGTCTGTCGGGATTTTATATTTTTTTATTTTTCGCAGAAAAAAGGTAATAAAAGTTTATCCCCGCGGAAACAGGAAGGATAATCTCTAGTTCTATACTTTAAACATTACGTTTCTCTCCGCATTGTAGGGAACAAAAATTTTTATTCTCTACAATTTACAAAATATAAGAGTGCTAGAAAATAATTCGATAAAACAAGAATAAACAAGAAAACGATATCATTGCGAGGAGGTTTTCCGATGTGGCAATCCTGTAACAATAACCCACGAAACCTTCTATGCTTTGTATTATAAATTCTGCATCTCGAATTATGGGTTCTTTGTTCCGTATTTTGGGCCACATCTGAAAGGGTGCGTGAAATCAGAATAAAACGTAATTAATAAGATGATATTCTAATACACATAGTTCGTGTTTTTTTAAGCAGAAATTTAAAATACAAAAAATCTTATCATCACGAAAAACATATTCCGACGTGGTAATCTTTATTATTATATTTCTGTATTGTTTTGCAATTATGGTAATTTCAATGCCATAATCAAAACTAATTTGCAATAAGCCGTTTATCGTTATAAAATGTAATTGTCTTAAAAATTAACTATAATTCACTAAAATGAGCAAAAAGAACAAGAATAAATACAAGGCGACGGTGCAGAGAGAGACAAGTGAAGACAAGAATAAAATCGTTTCTGAAAAACCTGAAGACAAGGCTGCCGCAGATTTCAAAAATGAATTCAAGCATTTGGCTATAACTATTGTTTTTATACTGCTAATTCTGGTTGGGCTCTATTATTACGATCAGCAAAATCATATTTTGCAAGATTTCGCCGATAAGCTTCTCAATTTTTAATAATTCAAAATGTCGAATTCAAATCGAGATTTGGGAAATTGGGGCGAGCAGTTGGCTGGGGATTTTTTGGAGAAGAGAGGGTGTATTATTTTGGAACGAAATTTTCAAAAACGTGGAGGAGAAATTGATATTATTGCTCGCGAGAATAATACCTTGCATTTTGTCGAAGTGAAGACTAGAAAATCGGCGAATATTCAGCGTTTTGGACTTCCTGAGGAGGCGGTCAACCCTGCTAAGCAGAAAAAAATTATAAAAACCGCTCTCATTTATTTGAGCGAAAAAGGGTCTTCTGAAAATATAAATTGGCAGTTTGACGTAGTAGCTATTGTGTATTCAAAAGATACCCAACGGGCGAAAATAGTCCTGATTGAAAATGCCTTTGAAGGCGGTGAAATCGTTGACTAAATCGTTTTATGTGTTAGAATTAGACATAATTTAAACTTTAATTAATTATCAAAAATATGGAAGAAGAAAAACAAGAGGTTTTAGAGGAAACTTCAGCTGAAGTTAAGGCTGAAGCGGTTCCAGAAATTTTATCCGAGATTCAAGATGAAGAGCTTAGAAAGTCGAAGCCACTTAATAAGAAGTTCATATTGGTTCTTGTTGTAATAGTTGCTGGGGCACTTTTTTATAATGGTTATAAGAATGATAAATTTGGTAAAGTGTTAGGTGTTCAGACATCCGCTAGCATGTCCGTTCAAGAAGCAGAAGATTTTGTGAATGAAAATTTGATGCAAGATGGAACTGGCGCCACTGTTACCGAGGTTACAGAGGAAAATGGGCTTTATAAAATTAAACTGACAGTAGGTGAGCAAGAATATATTGCTTATTTGACAAAGGACAAGACTAAGTTCTTCCCACAAGCGATAGACATTGCTGAAATTCAACAACAAAAAGCTGACGCAGAAGCAGCTGCAGTAGCTGAGGAAGAAGCATCTCTGACTAGCTTGACTAAAACAGATAAGCCAATAGTTGAGCTCTTTGTGATGAGTCACTGCCCTTACGGCACTCAGATGGAAAAAGGAATCATCCCCGTTGTGAAAGCTTTGGGAGACAAGATAGATTTCCAATTGAAATTTTGTGACTATGCTATGCATGACAAAAAAGAACTGGATGAGGAAATGAATCAATATTGTATTTCTCAAAATGAGCCAAGCAAATTAATCTCCTATCTTGAATGTTTCCTCGCCGATGAGACTTCTTCTGCTAAATGTGTAGCTCAGGTCGGTATAGATAGTGCAAAAATGGCCTCTTGCGTGGCTGCTACGGATAGTCAATACGGAATTACTGCAGGATACGACGACAAGTCTACTTGGAAATCTGAAACTTATCCATCTTTCCCTATCTATCAGGAAGATGTAACAAAGTATGCTATCAGCGGTTCTCCAAGTTTGGTCATCAACGGCAGTAGCGTTTCTAGCAAACGTGATTCGGCCAGTCTGCTCCAATATGTTTGCGCTGGTTTCTCTGAGGCACCAGAAGAATGCAGTCAGGTTTTGAGTTCAACCGCCCCCTCTGCCGGTTTCGGATATGCCGAAGGAACTGACACAGGCGCAAGTTGCGAATAATCTAGAACTTGCAAATTTCACATAGCCTATAAAAATTATTTTATAGCAAAACAAAAAAACAGAGACGAAATCATTTCGCTTCTGTTTTTTTATTATCGTTCGAGGTTTAATTCAGAATCTACAACACGCCATCCTTACATTCTATGTGCTGTAAAAACCTGAAAAAATAATCTCCTATCTAGGAGGGGGTGGCAAGCAATGCTGGAATGTGTCGCATTTTACAAGACAGAAAGAATTATCCTTTGCAACGACCTGAATTAAACACGCAACTTATAAAATAACAAAAACAAAAAAAATAAACGACTGCGAAAATCGTCCGATATGTCATTCCAGAATTTTGGTACTCCAAAATATCCGTAATCCCGTAACCACAATTCACCAAACATAAAGATATCATCACAAAACCCCTCAAACCAATTCCAACTTTCTAACTATCCTCCACCCGCTATCTGTTGTTCAATATATTCAGTTCTTCTCAAAAATATAACGCAAACAAAAAAAATAAGCAGTTGCGATAATCGTTTAATTATTTCTAACGATTACGCAACTGCTATGAACCTAAACATCTTCTTTGGCCTGGAAAAAATCGGTTTCACCGTTTTCCTTATTGAATCCGCAATTTTTACAAAGCGGGTTATCTGAAAGCGTTTTGGATTTGAGGAAGAGAAAAATTACGTTGAATTTTTCTCTTCTTTTTTAAACCTTTTTAACGCCATCTATGTTCTTTATTATCCTCCTTGTTTTATGACGAATATATCATATTTAGAAACTCCTCCATGCACTGCCATGAGAAACATTTTTTCCACAGCAATTTTTTATTTCTTTTAAAGGAAGTTTTATGAAACCTTCCTCCTTCCACCCACCTGCCTGACAGGTTACCGTCAGATGGCGGATGCGAGAATTTATAGTTTTCCTGATGCTGATTTTCACTCCATCAGGAATGAACTCACTAAGACGAAAACAAAGCTCAGTGTCTATCTCTATAGGCCAAAGAAGAGATTCTTCTTCATAAGATGGAGCGTCAAAATGCCCCACGAATGAAAAATATGCCATCCTGGGCATTTCCATTTCTTCCTTCTCCCATTCCTTGTTTTGGAATGAAGCACTAACGCATGAATAAGCGTGTGCTTCTGAGAATTTTTTTATTATTTCCTGAAATTCAGCATAGCTGGTTTTACCAACCACAGGTATCTCAGGATGATCATGCGAAGGAACATTCACTGAATGTTTTACCTCCATTTCTACAAAAAAATTCCCAAGTCCTGCCTTCATGGCGCAGGATAAGACCCTCTTTGGGTTGCAATCTTTTCCCCAAAAGTCGACAACGACTCCCGGAAAAAACACAATTTTAAGATTTTGGACGCTGGGCACGAGATTCTTATTCTTATAGTATAAATCTCTTAACACCCCTTCTCTTTTTACCCAAACAGGTTTATGTCTGGGGTCTACAAATCCGTTTTCTCCACCCAGTCCAGAGAGAATCCATTTTCTTGCTTCTTCCGAGCCTTTTTCTTCTATTCTTTCCTCTATTCTTTTATCCCCAAACATCAAGGGGCAAATCATATTTCTGTCCATCTCTTCAATCCTCCTATTTCATTCTAGATTCAAAACCTGATTACAATTTATTTTTATAATCAAATTATGAACCTAGGATGATAAAAGGAATTAAGATGGAAAATTACAATTATTTTTTTCAAAGAACAACTTTATTTCTCACTAGCCTTCAAAATCTATTTTACATTTTCAAGACTTTTCTAAATCTACAAAATCATTTTTTATAGACTTGGAAAAAGTGGAAGTTATTTTAGAGGCTTACAAACTCTTTTTTTTCTTCAGACCCAATGTGGATCTGAGAGAAGAATTTCGGCTTTTTCAATTTTGTCTATTAATTAAGAACCTAACCATAAAAAACCTTTACGATCAAATTCTTAATTAATAGACGAAAAAATAATTTCGAAGAAATATAAATAAGATTTATCAAAAAACAATCTTTTATTTTTCCTCTTTATAACCAGAGAGGATAACGAAGGCGACTTTCTAAAAATCATTGATAGGAATCATTAAATAATTTATGTCCTATTTGATTTCTATATTTCCTCTCTCCTCCGTAATCCTACCTGCTTTATTCGATTTGTCACTCTCGCCCTTGCCGTGACGAGGATAAACTCCGGCGGGAATCTATTTATCACTTTATCTGCTTTTATCCTGGATTCCCGTCTTCACGGGAATGACAGCGCATTTTTCATCAAAAAAAAGATAATAAACTTTTTCGATTTCCCTTTTGGTCAAGAGTCGGCTAAAAACTTATTATCTTTTTTTAGATATTTGATTTCCATAGCTCTCTCCTTCTATTGAATACTCGTATATTTTAAAGGTGCCCTTCTTTTTGGGATTTTTCCCCTTATCTCAAAAAATGCCTTAAATCGCGGAGTAACAGATTTCAACCTGCGTTGCCATCCTATGCAAATAGAACGGACGATTGTGAAGATTTTAACAGCTTAGGACAACCACGCAGGTTAAAACCTGCTACTCCACGCATAAATTATGTATTATATTCGTTACGCTCAAAACTCTGACCCACTTATACTTCCCGAAGCATATTTTCATCCGAATAAACTTGAAGTTAGATTCCCCTATCGAGAGGAAAATCGAAATGAGGTAATATTGTATTATCTAACTAAAACAAGCGGTTTAAAGCGTAAATGCGCTAGCTGTCGATATAGTTTGATATAACAGAACAAAAAACCGCCTCTTTCGAAACGGTCTCAAGTATTCTAAATTTATAAAACTAAGATTCTATCCCCCCCTCTCTTAAGAAGCAGGAAAGGAATAAGTAAAAAGTTAATATCCGCATTCTGCTCTTTTCTGTAATTTCGCGAATCTCTCGTCTGTGTGTTTCTGGATTTCTTCCACGAGCTTTATATTCTCCGGCTTCAACAGATGCTTGAACCTCTTTTGCATTTTGAACCATTCTGCAATCGGCACTTTTTTTTTCGGCACATAATTCAATTTGAATTTTCCATCAATAACTTCATAAAGTGGCCAATAATTTGTTTCGACTGCCATCTTGGCAACTTGAATCGTTTGTGAAGGATCAAACCCCCAGCTTCTCTGGCAAGGACTAATGAGATTTATAAATGATGGACCTTCAGTCGCCATTGCTTTCTTCACTTTTTCCGTAAGGTCGGCAAAATGCGCTATTGAGGATTGCGCGACAAAGCCGAGATGATGACCTTCTATGATTGCTGGCAAATCTTTTCGATATTCATTCTTGCCTTGTTGCACTTTTCCTGCCACTGAAGTCGTAGTGTGTGCCCCACGCGGAGTTGCTCCTGATCTCTGATTTCCCGTATTCATATATGCACCATTGTCATAACAGACATAGAGAAATTGATGTCCCCTTTCCAATGCTCCGGAAAGACTTTGCAGTCCGATATCGTTCGTGCCACCGTCTCCGCCGATTACCAGAAATTTCACATTCTTCGGCATTTTCTGTGCCCATTTTGGACGGTCTGCTGGTTTCCTTTTTAAGATGGTTTTATAAGCTTCAATCACGCCGCTGGCAGTTGCTGAGGCGTTTTCAAAGGCGTTGTGAATCCAAGGTGTTTTCCAAGCCGTGTAAGGATAAATCGTAGTCGCTACTTCCAGGCAGCTCGTTGCGTTGATAATCACTAATGGCTCCTTAATGGCAGACAAAACTAATTTCAGATTTATTGGCTCCCCGCATCCGGCACATAGACGATGTCCCGAAGTTAGTCGTTCATTTTCTTGAAGATTTTTTGTGATTTCTATTAAATTCATAAGTATAGTCTTATTTTTATATTTTCATTATATCACTTTTGTTCAAAATAAAAAACCAACAAAATTTTGCAGAGTTTTTGAAATAAAAACAATTTGGGGAGAGAGAACCCAAAATGCTCTCACCTCTCAAGCTCTGCAAAATCTTATCGATTTGATATCTAAAATCTAGATCGTAATTTTTCTTGTAAAAGTTTTAGATCCTATAAGATGTTAACGTAAATACAAGATCTAAAATACTTCTCACTAATAAATTCTAACTTTCATTAGAACTGGTAACACTATCACACTTTTTGCATTCTGTCAATCGCTGGTGCTTAAATTCTATTCTGAAGTGCAATCTTTTCATATGAATAACAGGAATATTCATAGTCTGGGCATTTCTAGTATAATCTTTCAGAAATTGTTCTTTGCTGGACTTTTAGCGTTTTTTACATTAATATAAAGATACTTATTGAAAAAACGATGCAAAAAGGGTCGAATAAAAAAATTGGTGTATTCTTGGGTCGGCTTCAGCCACAGCATAAAGGTCACGAAATAATGATTAGAAGGATTTTTAGAGAAAATGATGAGGTTATTCTTTGTATTGGATCGGCGCAAAAAATCAAAAAGTCTGACCCAATCTTTGAGAAAAACCCCCTTTCCTGTGAAGAAAGAATGAAAAGACTTGAAACTTTTTTGAAAAACGAAGGTTTTTATAAGCCTTATAAAATTGTGCCCATTACAGATGTTGAGCCAGATTCGGCTTGGCCATTGCATCTTAAAAATAATTGTCACCTTATGGACAAAACCATTAATACTGTTTATTTCGGAGATTTTATTCCTGATGACTATAAAAAGGGATTAGAAGCGGTAGATTTATTGGTTAAATTTATCAAGAGAAGAAAATTCACATATAAAACTAAGAAGAACGTTTTTCATAAAATTTCTTCTGCGACAGAAATAAGGACGTTAGAGAAAAATAGAGAGGATTTATAGAGAAAGTCGTTTTTTGCTCAGTTTCTCCTTTTTTATAAAATCAGATGATTAGATGAAAATAGCAATTTTTTACAATAGCAGGACTAACCCGAAACACAGGGCTTATGCAACAGAAATTTCCAAAATTTTGGATAGATATAATTTGAAGTATTTTTTAAATCCGTCAGAAACGGATTTTAAAAAAATAGAGCTTGCAATCACTGCGGGCGGGGATGGCACGGTATTGTATGCTGCGAATCTACTTGCTAAGTTTAATGTTCCTATTCTGGGAATAAACTTTGGGCATCGTGGCTTTCTTTGTGAGGTTCAGAAAAAAGAAAATATTGAAGAGGTTGTGAAAAAAATTGTCGAGGGTGATTATAAGATTGAAGAAAAAACGCGCATTCAAGCGGAAATTAAAAAGCAGGACAAGAGTATCACCAGTCTAAATGCTTTAAATGAAATATCGATTGGTGGCATAAATCGAACAGTATACCTTAGCACAGAGATATCTATAGGCAAGAAGTCTCTAAAAGTCAAGATTGTTGGTGATGGACTTATTGTTGCAACTCGAACTGGATCGACTGCGTATAACATTAACGCCGGTGGGCCTATGCTACTCACGGAGGCTTTGAGTGTGGTTGCTAATAACGCTTTCTTTGAATCTAGTATTCTTGTTTCTGTTACAAGATCTCTGGTCGTTCCTTCAGAAACTATAATAAGGGTAAATGACCTGAGTCACAATGCAGACAATCTGCCTTTTGTAATCGCTGATGGACAAAAATCTTTGAAAATAGGCAAAGAGGATATTGTAATTATCAAAAAAGCGAAGGAGAGGAATTATTTTATGAAGTTTTAATCTTTAAATTCCACGTCGGCTTGTCGCGAGGTTACCTTGCAAGAAAAAGTTTGGAAAACTCTCAGTTTTCCATTTAAAACAATTTCCGCTTGATACCTCGTCCGTTTGTGGCGGGGTTATTTATTATATTTATTATAATTTTTTTGAAAAATCCTGAGATAATCTCAGAATTTTTTGTTTTATATTGAAGATGTTTTATATCGGATAACCGATTTGAAAAATAAAATTGCTTTAAATGGGACATTTTGTTAATATCTAATTATAACAAAATAAAAATTTATGCTTAAGCTAAAACTTGAAAATTTTTATAAATATTTTTTCTATTTATTTGTATTTCTGATCCCTTTTCAGTCCAGGAAAGTTTTCCTAACTGATTACTCCTTTTATACTGGAGATTTTACCGAATATGGCACTATTTTCTTGTATATTTCTGATGTAATATTTTTATTAAGTATTGTTTTCCTTCTTGTCTTCAATCGAGGTCTTATAAAAAATGGTTTGTCGGAGCTGAAAAATAGCAGTAACAATCGCACGAGGCTGAATGCAGCCTATTTTATAGTTGCTTTGACAGTATGGTTTTTTATAAATACATTATTGAATCAAGGCGTTTTTTCTATTTCTTTGTTTCGGTCATTGAAAATTACTGAAATGTTTTTTCTTGTAGCATTTATTTTAATTACCTTTAAAAATAGAAAATTTTTATTATCATCCCTATTTACATTGCTAATGTCTGCTTATTTTCAAAGTATAATCGCTATTTATCAATTTATTTATCAAAATTCTTTGTTTTCTTCTTCACTGTTACATAAATTGTCCGGAGAAACGGTCTTGTCTTCGGATCTTCCTGGTATAGCGAAAATCGTCTCGGAAAATGGAGAAAGGTTAATAAGGAGTTATGGGGTTTTCCCTCATCCTAATATATTAGGCGGTTTTCTTGTTTTTTCTATTTTTTTATCAATGTTTTTATATCGAGAACATAAAGACAGCTATTTGTCAAGTAATGCTTTCTCTGGAATTGGAAAAAATAAAAGATTTAAAAAAGGTCTGATATCTTTATTCTGGATTGTAATATTTCTTTCTCAATTCTTATCAATGTTTTTTTCTTTCTCTCGGTCTGCTTGGATTGCCTTTTTTGTCGGAGTTGTTGTTTTTTTGATCTTTTCTTATAAAAGTATAAGAATTGTTTCACGTGAAACAATTAGAAGTGTTTTAATAAAAAATAGGGAGATATTATTAGCCTTTTTTCTGTTTATATCTTTTATTTTTATTAATAGCTCTTTATTAATTGGTAGAGTTTTTCAAGATGTTTCAAAAAATGAACAAAACAATGCACAAAACAATGCACAAAATATATATCTGCCCGAGAATGATACTTTTTCAGACAGAAATTTTTTTAATATTGTTTCACGTGAAACAATATCGGAAAAATTTATTACAGGTTCTGGTCCCGGATCCGCCGTTTTTCAAATAAAGCCTTATGTAGATAAGAATTATCGAGGTGTGCAATTAGAATCATGGCAAATCCAGCCTACACATAATTTTTTTCTTCTATTATTTTCTGAGGTTGGGGTTATCGGTTTTATTCTATTTTTAGGGATTATCTTCTATTGTATAAAATATTCTTTTCAAAAAATTGTTTCACGTGAAACAATTTTAGAAGACAAATTTTTAAAAGTGTCTTTAATCTCTATTTTTGTGGGGTTTGTGTTTATAGGATTCTTTGACCATTACTTTTGGACCATTCAACAAGGGCAAATTATCTTTTGGATGGTAATTGGACTCCTCCTGGTTTAGATGTATTTTTTTAATCTCTCTCGGGTGTAATTCCTGGCTCTTTGAGGAGAAGAACAAGCTAAACTTCTGCTGGACATCTCATCCACTTGTGGCGGGGTAATTTATTAAAATTGTTTCACGTGAAACAACTTTATTCTCTTTTGAATTAATTTACTATCGATTTATCTTAAAAAGATGGATTCAGAATGAAATGATTCACTGTGTGCTTTAAACTACAAAATGCTTTATCTTATAACCTAATTATCTTTTTTGTATTATTTTCGCTGAGGCCTATCTCTGTTAATGCGAGGGCAGGAATCATAAGATCGTGGTTTTTAGAGTCTTTTAGAGGTTTTCGCATTAGAAAGATTTAACAATATTTTATATTATGATATAAAATCAATCATATGTCAAATAAATTGACTTAAATTCTATTCTGAAGTGCAATTCTTTTAGGTAGAATCATTAAACTAGCTATTTAATTCTTATGAAAGGTAAAGAAAAAGTGGTAATTAATTGAGCTGAAATAGTATAGTTTTTAAGCCTATTTTATTGAGAGGGGTATAAAGTAAAATTTTATCATTAGTAATAGAATATATCTATTGTTTTTGCAGCTAATGTCTAGGTTAAAATCATCTAGATCATCTAGATAAATTTTAAATCGAAAAAAACAAACGAAAAATCGTTTGTTTTTTTTGTGGACCTGAGGAGACTCGAACTCCTGACCTCCTCCATGCCATGGAGGCGCTCTACCAACTAAGCTACAGGCCCAATACTTTGAAAGTATAGCTTATTTTTAAGAAAAGTAAAGAGGGGATAGTCTAAAATAAAGATTCTGCCTTTTATTTTTCTTCTTAATCTCTTACAGGTGTAATTCCTCGCTCCTTGAGGAGAAGAATAAAATAAGTTTTCACTGAATACCTTTTTCTCTTTGTAGCGTAGTAATTCATTAAAGGTTTTTGCAGATTTATGACATCCAAAGAATCAGGCGCTGGCGATGTTTCAAAAAATCAATGTGTCCCCGGCAGGAATCGAACCTGCATCTGAAGCTTAGGAGGCTTCCGTTCTATCCATTGAACTACGAGAACAAAGACATACAACATATTCAACTATAGCAAAATAAGCATCGAAGTCAACCTAAAAAGTTGAAAACTTTTCTATATATGCTAGACTCAAGTTATGAAAATACCTCAAGAGATACAACTTATAATAGAAGAGCTTGAAAAAGCTGGTTTTGAGGCTTATATTGTGGGCGGACCAGTTCGTGATTTTTTGATGGGAAAATCTCCAAAAGATTGGGATATGACCACTAATGCCAAGCCAGAAGACATTCAAAAGCTTTTTCCGCATAGTTTTTATAATAATACGTTTGGGACCGTTACAATTATAAACAATGAAACGGAAAATGAAAGCTTAAAAACAGTGGAAATTACGACTTATAGGACTGAGTCTGACTATAAAGACAATAGGCATCCGAATAAAGTAGAATTTACACCTAATCTAAAAGAAGATTTAAAGCGTCGTGATTTTACTGTGAATGCCATGGCTCTTCGAGAAAGAGAAGGTCGCGAAGAACTTGTAGATTTGTTTGACGGAAGAAGAGACTTAGAAAATAAAATCATCCGTGCTGTTGGTAATCCAGATGAAAGATTTTCTGAGGATGCGCTCCGAATGCTTCGCGCTGTTCGTTTTGTGGTGCAACTTGGCTTCAAAATTGAAGAGAATACGTTTGAATCTATAAAAAGAAATGCAAAACTTTTAGAAAATATTTCTCAGGAAAGAGTTCGCGATGAATTCATAAAAATTATTTTGTCTGATGATCCGGAAAGAGGAATCGAAATTCTCAGAAATTCGGGATTGTTAAGATTTGTCGTGCCAGAATTAGAAGCGGGTGTCGGGGTGGCTCAAAATCGACATCATATTTATACCATTTATGAGCATTCCGTTAAAACCCTCAAGGCTTGTCCCAGTAAAAAATTGGAAGTGCGATTAGCGGCTCTTTTCCACGATATTGCCAAACCGCAAACTAAAGTTGGTGAAGGTGTTGATAGCACTTTTTATAATCATGATTATATAGGCGCAAGAGTAACGGAAAAAATCTTGAAACGCCTTAAATTCCCTAATAAAATTATCGAAAAAACCTCTCTTTTGGTTAAGAATCATATGTTTTATTATAACACGGGTGAAGTTTCTGAAGCAGGTGTGCGCCGACTTATCAGTCGTGTGGGAAAGGAAAATCTTAAGGATCTGATGGACCTTCGTATCGCTGATCGACTGGGGAGTGGGACGCCAAAGGCAAAACCATATAAACTCCGTCATTTGGAATATTTAATTGAAAAGGTTAGTAAAGACCCAATCTCTCCTAAAATGCTCAAAATAAATGGACAGGATATTATGAATTTGTTGCAAATTCAACCTGGACCCAAAGTAGGGGCGATTTTGAAAGTGCTTTTGGCGGAGATTATAGAAGATCCCACAAAGAATAATCGTGAGTATTTAGAACAAGCGACAAAAGAACTTTACGAACTTTCGCTTGAAGATATTCAGAAAAGTGAAAAGATAATCGAAGAGAAGAAAGAAGAAGAAGACCTGAAAGATAGAAATAGATTTTGGATAAAAGGTGCATCATAAAGCAAGTTTCATACACAAAAATGAATTTTTGAAGCAATTAAACAAAATGTTTTTCTGTCTCAGGCGAAAAAACGGACGCTTCACATCTCAATCGTTATTCCCGCTTATGATGACCGCGCAGACTGAAGTCTGCTACTCTGCTAATCAGTTGAGCTTTTACGTAAGATTGTGTCTGAATAGATAAAGTATAAGGAGTCATACGCAATATATAGTTCTATCTAACGTCTTTGATTAGACTCCTGTATAGTTTTATTAATTAGCTCAGACATACAAAGCTTCTTTTCCTGTGATAAAACTCACATTTTGTCATCCTCGTAAGGATCCCTTAAACTGTCTATTCACTTGAAAGAGTATATATAATGACATTTCTAAAGGGACAAGGGATTTTTATAAGAATGACAAAAATGATGGCTTTATAGCAGGAAATACTATTTGGTAGATTTGATAAAGTAACTTTGAACAATAACTCAATTGCGGGAAGTGTTTTGACCTTATTAGCTAGAACCATATATTAAGTATAACTCGATATTTTATCGAAACTTAAAAACGTTATGGATTGGGTCGGAGACCGCGCTTCCGCAAGAGATAGATATTTTCAGACACAATTGTTTGAACGGTCCTGTCTCCGCTGGGATAAACTTGGAGGATCTCATCGCAATGACAAATTCGGCTCTGAAACAAATGCAAGAATAATGAACTAAATTTTAGGAAGGCAAAATGTTGAATTGGGTGAAATGAATAATTTTTGTATTCTTGGTATAGAATTATGCAGTAAATAGAAAAGAAGAAATAATCCCAAAAATAGGATTTTTCCAAACAAAAGAGAACGTATCTTTTTGTCATTTTGTAAAAACCCCTTAAACAGAATTAATCGCGAATTATAAAATCCAAGAGATTCTTACGAGAATGACAAAATTTACGGCGTGGATGAAATTGTTAGGGTTTGTATTTTATGACAGAATGGTTTATTATAAAAATGTAGAATAGGAGTAATTAAAGAATAAAAAAAACAAACATTCGTCTTTTGCATATATATTTTAATTTAATCAATTCTAAAAAAGTTATGAAAAGAATTTTTAAGAAAAGTGAGAAGTTAATGGGGGGGGCGTTAAGTGTGGGGAATTAGGCGCGAAAAATAAAGCGAAGGGGAGCGGTCAAAACATTGCTAGTTTGTTTTTGACTGTTTTTTGTTCGGTTTCGATTATTGTTTTTGGAATCACAATGTTCACCAAAGCAACTCCGGTTACAACCACCATCGGAGAAAACATCACCACCAACGATTTGGCGGTTACGGGAAATGTTACTTCTGGAAATTGGCAAGGAACCGCGATTGACACAGAGCACGGCGGAACTGGACAAGACTGGTCAACTGCCACGCAAGGAAATCTTCCTTATTTTTCCGAAACTGGCACTCTTTCTAATCTCGCTCCTGGAGAAGCGGGGCAATTTCTAACTTCTGGCGGTGAAGGGGCGGATCCGGCTTGGGCAAATGTAACAAGATCTGCCACTTTCGTAGTCGCCGCTTCTGACAGTTCCGAACTTTCCAAACAACAGGCGGATTATGTTTGTGATGGGGTTGATGATCAGATAGAGATTCAGGCGGCGATTGATGCGTTGCCGAGTGGAGGGGGCACTATAACTTTATCAAGTGGAAGTTTTTTTCAATCATCACCCATTACAATAACAAAACCAACGGCTTTTAGTGGATATGCTGCGATATTTACTAATGTTGGTGCGATAACTGGTGCTTGGTCAGTTGAGGCAGATGATGTTGTTTTTGATGGGATAACTTTTAATGCACCATCGGGAAGTTATCATCATACAATACGAGGGAGTATTACTAAAAATACTCACAATGTCATTATACGGAACTGTAAATTTATTGGTGCTACAAGATCTGGCGCGGATCAACCTGTAGATCAGGATGATTCCACTATGTCTAAAGCTATAAATGTTGGAGCCGCGATTGGTTGGATTATAGAAGCTAATTATTTTGAAAAGTGTGGATACGAAGCTATAAGTGCTACAGAATTAACCGAGTCAACGATTTTAAAACCATCATCAATAATAGTGAGAAACAATAGGGCAGTGGATTGTTATCGTCTTTTAGTCTTTGAGGGGCAAAATATGTATAGTATTGCGGATGGGAATATTGCGATAAACTGTTCCGATATGGGTATTCTAATCTGGCATCGTGGTACAAATCATATCAAAATAACCAATAACATACTAATTGGTACGGATGCGGCAAGAGCTGGAATCTTCACCGATGCTCCAATAAGTCGTTATATGTTTCATGGTATGATTTCGGGTAATACTATAGTAAACTTTAGAGAAGGAATAAAAGGGACAATGGGGTTTATTGATATTACTGATAATACTATAGTGTCGAGTGGCTATGACGAGGCTGTTAACTATGGTATATTTGTCAACGGAAATAGTAAAAATACTATACGAGGAAACCGGATTTATGGGTTTCGATACGGAATAAACAGTGGGGAAGCGCTAGTTTCTGGTAATTTCTTATATAACTCGTTTTCTACTGGATATGCTATCTATGAGAGTAATATAGTCGAGGGGAACTATCTTTATAATTGTCTATCTGGAATAGTTATCCGAGATAGTACAAAAATAATTAGAAACAATATACTTTTATCAGAATCAGTTGATAGTACAATATTATCAGAAACAATATCTGCCGGTGCTGTAACTGGGGTTGTTGCTGATACGAGTCAATTTTATGTTATGGAAGATATTACCACAACTCCGACCGTTGGGGTTCCACAGCACAATAAAATCAAGTCGATTGACTATAATACTAACACAATAACGCTATTAACTGCACTTGATGCTGATTATGAGATAGGGGATACTTTCGTACAACGAAAAATAGGAACAAACGGTTTACTTCCTCTGGCTGATAGCTCTGCACTTGTTACTGACAATCATTTTACGGGGTATGCAGTCCCAATTTGGACACCAAGTCGATTAACCAATGTGTTCAGAAATTTTGGTTGGACTACCGAAAATTCCGGTGTTTCTACTATCGCTACTACTACAACTTCTATCGTTGTCACTCATGGACTAGCCACCACTCCAACTCGTGTACAACTTACTCCAACTACTGACACAGGAGGCAAGAGATATTGGATAAGCGAAAAGACCGCTACCACTTTCACCATCACTATCGATTCAGCTCATACTTCCGACATTTCTTTCGATTGGCGAGCTACGGTAGGGGAGGGGAATTAGAAAGTTCTGCTATTACATTGTCATCCCGGAATTTGCATAGCAAATATCCGGGATCCCCGTACCATAAATCATTAAAAGTTTTATTTGCTTAGGCTCGGGATTCCGGATATTTTGCAAAAGGCAAAATTCCGGAATGACATAAAACAAATAGAACAAAATAAAACATTAATTAAAAAAAGTACCAGGTAATTATAACTTTCTTTTAATATAAAATATGTCGAAATATAAATTGAAAAATAAAAACTTTCTCGCAATCCTGTTTTGCCTTGCTCTGGTTTTCGGCTATTCCTTTTTTCTCCGCGCAGAAACTTCCGCTCCAGTCGAATTTACTTCTGACACCATCGTGAGTCTTGCGGGAATAACAGATGGAGATTTATACATTGCCCAAAATTCAGAGTGTGCATCGATAGACATTTCAGGATCTACTTTGACTGTGAACTCAATCCCCATTGGATCCAGCTTCACACTTAAAACAACCACTCACAATAACGCTCTTAAAATCACTCCTATAGGAGAAGCGGTAACGCTGGTTTTTTCAAGTAGCAATCTTGTCTCAGGAGGCATTGCAAGCTATACGCTTTCAAGCTCCAGCTCTGTGGCAAAGGCAAATATAGTCCTGGGGGTTCCTTCATCGAATGAAAAATATATCGTTAAAGTGAATAATGTTTCCGTAAATTCGTATTTATCCGATGCTTCCAGCGAGATAAGTTTTGACTATAATGACAGCCTTGTCTCTCCAAAAACTTTCACTTTGGAACTTAGCGAGGGAGGTTCGGCTTTTATCGCTCCCACCAAACCCAACATCTCCCAAACTGAAATAACCACATCAGAAAACGGAGAAACGACAATTGAAAATCTTCCAGAGAACATAACCCAAATCGCCATCTCCAGAACTGTGGATTTTGCAGGCGTGTCTTGGCAAGATTTTGATGAAGAGAAGTTTAAGACTGTAAACCAAAATCAAGAAAAACTATATATAAAATTCCGAACCAAAAACGGAGCGACTTCAGAAGTGAAGATATTTGGAGGAGACGAAAATAGCAATGACGAAAATAGTGATGATGATATGATTCTAAACGACGGCGACATTGTTAAAACCGAGAATAATCCCGATGTTTATATTATAAAAATCAAAAACAATGAAAAATATAGACGCTTAATTTTATCACCACAAGTTTTTGAAAGTTACGGACATTTGAAATGGGAAAACATTAAAGTTATTTCGCAAGCGCAATTAGATGAATATCAAATTTCTAATCTGGTTCAAGTCGCGGATGATGAAAATGTTTACGAACTTATTCCAAATGGAGATAAAGGCAAAAGAAAAAGATATCAGAGTGTTTATGATGTAAATTCTGTTTATAGGATAAATCAAGCCGATCGAGATTCTTATAGCTTAGTGGAATAATCTCAGTGTTACTTCAAGTCGATTACGGGGAGTGCAAAAACCTATAAGATTAAGAAGATGCGTATTCCGCTTTTTTCAAAAAATATTTTTTTAAGGATTTCTCATTGTTTCGAAATAAAAAATTATAGCGTTTATTGAATTATGGAGAGGTCTAGACGTTTTGTTGATGTTAATAAGTTGTTTAGACATAACTGCCATACTTCAAACGAGATGTCTTTTTGATAAATTCAGCTTGGGAGTAGAGTGTAGCAGCGCTTGGTTGTTTTTATCTTGATATTTATAAAGTAGATGACGAAGAAGACACAGAAGAAGACACTTTGACTAAATGTGCTGATTCCGACGGAACAAATTATTTCAAGAAAGGGTTTGTATATGATACAGGGCATCCTGGAATTTTCAATAATTCCGATAGATGTTTATCTGATACTAAGCCTCTAGAATATACTTGCAAGAATGACGCTTGGTATGCAACTTATTACGAATGTCCTGGCGAATGTAGAGGAGGAGTTTGTGTGGATAAAGAACAAAATCAAGAACAGGAACAAAACTCTGGAGAAGAAAAACAGAATCAGGAAGGAAATGAAAATATCGAATAAAATTCTTCCGAGGACGGACCTTTTAAATGCTTAAGGACCGACCTCTTTCGCCTTGAGGTCTGACCTTTCAGATGTTCAAAAAGGTCAGTCCTCGAAAAAAACGTTTATAAAAAAAATTATCACATCTGCAAATCTTGAAAAAGAATTATCGCGCTTGCAACGTTTCCGAGGACGGAGATAGGGACAATGTTTTGGGTGTTCTCCCTGAGGGAACCTTAATCAAAGTTCCAAATGATCAGAAGGAATGGATTAGAATTGCCCAAGCTTTTCAAAAAATGGGGCTTAATTGGGAAGATGTTGATATTGTGAACGATACTGAAATCAACGCCTATGAAGACGCTCAAGATATTGAATAAATATAAGAAAATAAATATAGAAAAAACGGCTTTTTAAAGAGCCGTTTTTTTGTTCATTGAGCTTAGTCTTTGAGTCCTGAATCAGAAGGGCAAATCTTGTTGAGTTTGCAATTTTCGCATTTGGGTTTTCGAGCGACACAAGTATTTCTTCCGTGTAGGATGAGAAGATTGGAAAATTTGCCCCAATTTTCACGCGCAGTATTTTCCATTAGGTCCTTCTCTATCTTTTTCGGATCATCATTCTTTGTAATTTTCAGAAGATTGGATAATCTTTTCACGTGAGTGTCTACTGCGATACCTTCATTTTCTCCGAATCCTTCAAACAGAACCACGTTGGCGGTCTTGCGTGCTACACCGGGAAGCGTTATTAATTTGTCCATATCGTCTGGAACTTTGCCGTTAAACCTGCTGCTAATCATTTTGGAAGCGGCTATTATATTTTTTGCCTTATTTCTATAGAATCCCGTGGAATGGATATCTGATTCAAATTCTTTCAAATCCGCATTGGCAAAATCTTTGACGTTTTTATATTTCTTAAAAAGATTTTCAGTTACTATGTTCACTCGTCTGTCTGTGCACTGTGCCGACAAGATTGTTGCTACTAAGAGTTGATGGGGTGTCTTAAAATAAAGCGCAGTTTTTGGGTTGGGATATTCTTTTTCCAGAATGGAAATTATTTTTTTGATGGTTTGTCTTTGATTTTGCATAATGATATAAAAATCTCAATAGATTATAAGTTTCAAAATAAAAACTTATTAAAAATATATATGTTGATATATATGGAAGAAATATAATAAAACAGAGCGTGTGAGACTCTGAAACTTTTTGTGGACCTGGCGAGAATCGAACTCACGCTTCCGCAATGCGAATGCGGCGTAATACCACTTTACTACAGGCCCATGTTTTACTAGTAAATTATACACGTTTTTCTGAAAAAGCCAATACCTTGTATTTTTAAGCTGCGATGAAAAATTGTGCCAAGGTTATAAAAAGTGGGGTAATATAAGCCTCAATTAGGGCTGCTATAAAAAGCAGGGGGATTATAGCAGTGATAGCAAATTTAATGCCTTCGGATGTTTCAAGAATTAGACTTTGTTTTCTTTGAAAAATTTTGCCGATTGCTGTTTCGCCTATTCGAAAACCGATAGCGGCAGAAAAAAGGAGGCAGGGGATTTCTATGACGCCGTGAGGAATGACGCCAAATAGAAAAATCAAGCCCAGTCCTTGTGAAACAAAAAGGTGCGCAAATATTCCAACCATAAATCCATTAACCAAAAGAAACGTCAGTGAAAAAAATCCGGCAAAGATTCCCATGCCGACCACGAGAAGCATCGCTTCTACATTATTTTGGAAGATCGCCATAAAAGTCTCCCATGCCGTTGGCTCGGCCATTGATTCAAAAAATGCTTCGATTTCCGCAAGATAGTCCGCAATTTTATCAGGGTGATTTTGCGCAATGTAGTAGCCACTTAAAGAAGAAAAAATAAATAGTGCCAATGAAAACCATACATATTTTCGAATATGATATAAGTATGTCTTACTTTCTTTTATAATTTCAATTGTCATAAATTTATCTTATTTGTTTCTAGTATAACATTTTGCTGGAGGATAACAAAATAAAAAGGGACAAGCATTTTTAAGCTTGAGCCCCACGTTGATTTATAATACCATCTTCTTTTTTTATTTTTTTATTTTTTATACAGCAGGTTCATAGCATTTACAAGGGCTTCCACGGAAGCCATGACTATGTCCGGGTTTGCGGACCGTGCCGTTACAATCCTGCCCTTTTCGTTTTCGAGACCTATGTACACATCGGCAAGAGCGTCAGCTCCTCCCGTGATAGCATCGATCCTGAATTCCTGGAGCTTGAAATGGTTGCTTTCGCCCAGGATATCCCTTACAGCGTTAAGGGCAGCATCCACAGGACCAACTCCGGTTTTTGCTGAAATGATTTCTTTCCCGTCTATATATGCCCTGACCACAGCCGTAGGTGTGATGATGTTTCCTGTCATGACGGATACTTCTTTGAGCTTGATCAGCTCTTCATCAGAACTTGCTTTTCCGAGCACTGCAGAGGCAACTGCATAGAGATCGGCATCTGTTATCTGTTTTCCTTTGTTTGCGATTTCTTTGATCCTGAGCACAATCTCATCAAGCTGCTTATCATTGGCTTTTATGCCAGCAGACTCAAGGGACTGTTTGACTGCATGTTTGCCTGTGTGCTTTCCAAGGACGATGCGCCGTCTGTGCCCGACCATTTCCGGGGTCATTATACCTGGTTCGAAGGTGTCGGATTTTTCAAGAACTCCCTGACTGTGGATTCCAGATTCATGGGAAAAGGCGTTTTGCCCTACCACTGGAGTGTTCGGCGGGAGCCTGATTCCGGTGTAATTTTCAATCATTTTTGAGGTTTCGAGAAGGTATTCTGTCCGGATATTGGTTTGTGCACCGTAGATTGACGTCAGGCTCATCACTGTCTGGGCAAGGTCAGCATTTCCTGCCCTCTCTCCAATACCGTTTATAGTGACCTGTACCTGAGATGCTCCGGCTTCAACAGCCATAAGGCTGTTTGCTACCGCAAGCCCGAAATCATTGTGGCAGTGAACATCTATTGGAATCGTTATTTCGGTTGCAATGTCTTTTATCTGTCTGTACATCGCAGATGGAACCATGATTCCGACAGTGTCTGGCACATTAATGATATCGCATCCTGCCTCCTGGACCGCCTTGAAAACCTCTCTGAGGTACGCAGGTTCGGTTCTTGTGGCATCCATTGCAGAAAACATGCACTTCAGCCCGTGGTCTTTGATGTACTGGACAGCTTCCACAGCCAGTTGAATGACTTCTTCCTGGCTCTTTTTAATGGTATAGATCCGCTGTACATCCGAGGTTGGGACGAAGGTATGCACAAGGCCAACATCACTTTCAAAACAGGCATCGATATCTTTTTTCAGCACACGAGCAAGCCCGCAGACTACGGTTTCAAGCCCAGCATTAGAAATCGATTTTACGGATTCTTTATCTCCTTCTGAAGAGATGGGAAATCCGGCTTCTATTATATCTACCCCGAGTTTGTCGAGTTGATGAGCAATTTCCAGCTTCTGGGTAGAAGTCAGGGATACGCCCGGGGTTTGTTCTCCGTCACGCAGTGTCGTGTCAAAAACAGTTACTTTTTTATTCTGCATGGGTTCGACATAAAATCGATTCCCTCTCTCAGTTTTTACATCCATATTTTTTCCTCCATTTTCACTTCTTTTTATTTTTGATTGTTTTTGTTTTTTTAATGTCCAATATCATCTTCTCGTTTTGTAATTTTTTTACATTTTTGAAGATGACTTCTGTAAATAATATTTTACGCGCAGAAGCTATCTTTAAAAATTTCAGACAATAAAAAACCTACCATTTTAATATGGCTCACTTTTGCATTTATCATCTCGTTAAAAAAACGAGCTAACTCAAAAGCAAGCTAATTAAGTAGTAGGTTTAGGTTCAAAACTAAGACGCGATCAGCTTTCTGATTTGTCTTTGAAAAAACAAATTGTGAATTAAATGCGTTCATAGTTTTGATTATGTAAATCCATTCTAGCAAAAACACAAAGCTTGTCAATCGGAACGGGCAAATAAAATCATAGTGAAAGTTTACAAACTCCCTCCAAGTGAATCTGTGAACGTGCTTATGAACATTGGCAGGATAAAAATTAGTCCTAACAAAGGAAGCAAGAAAGCTAGTATAGTCAGAATTGCAGAATAGAAAAATATTTTCCTGGTCTTTTCAGCGGAGATATAAGTTTTTTCAATGGTAATTTGGTTTTGTTTTAACATTTCCAAAATTTGTTCTTCGTTAGTCATAATTTTTTTATATATTATTGTTCTTGATGTGGCTGTACCTATATTACATTATTTTTTGGTCGATATTGGAGCGCTTCGGCAACATGTGCGGTTTGAATTTTTTCGCTATTTGCAAGGTCGGCAATAGTTCGGGCGACTTTGAGAATTTTATAATAAGAACGCGCGCTGAGATTGAATTGACTAACTGCGGTTTTGAGTAGATTTATAGTCGCTTCGTCAACTTCGCAAAATTCTTTGACATTTTGAGAATTCATTTCGGAATTGGAAATGAGTCTGCTTTTCTGGAAACGCGCTTTCTGTAGCTGTCGCGCTGACTCCACTCGCTTTCGAATTTCTTTGGAAGATTCTTCCAATTCTTCGTTAGCAAGTTTGTCGAATTTTATGCGCGGCACTTCAATGTATAAGTCAATACGATCTAAAAGAGGCCCAGAGATCTTTTTTTGATATTTGATAATTTGGGAAGGCGAGCAGGAGCAGTCGTGTTCGGGGTCGTTTAAATATCCGCAGGGGCAGGGGTTCATACTAGCGATGAGAGTGAATTGTGCAGGAAAAGTGAGAGTGCCTTGCGCGCGACTAATTGTAACAATACCGTCTTCCAGTGGTTGTCGCAGATTCTCTAAAATAGTGCGAGGAAATTCGGGAAGCTCGTCCAAAAACAGAACGCCACGATGAGACAGGCTGATCTCTCCTGGTCTTGGGAATGCTCCTCCTCCTACGAGTGCTGGTGCGCTTGCGCTGTGGTGCGGTGTGCGGAAGGGGCGAGTCGTGATCAGTGGTTTATCGCTTGGAAGAAGTCCAGCTATGCTATAAATCTTAGTTACTTCCAATGCTTCTTCTTTGGTCATCCGTGGGAGAATGGTCGGCATAGCGCGCGCCAAAAGGGTTTTTCCGGTGCCAGGAGGTCCGCTCATCAGCACATTATGTCCGCCACTTGCCGCAATTTCCAAAGCTCGTTTCACATGTTCTTGCCCTTTTACGTAAGCCATGTCAACTGAGTGCTTAGGTTCTTCGTCTTCTTTTCCTATGTCCAAAGTTCTGGCCGGTTCTATTTTTTCTTTTCCCTCTAAAAAAGCAATAAGTTGAGACAAACTTTCCAGCGGTATAATTTCTATGCCTTCCACAAGTCCAGCTTCAAACTCGTCTACTTTGGGAACGAAAATACGACAATAACCTTTCTCTTTTGCGTGAAGGGTTATGGGTAAAATTCCGTTAGTATGTCGCAACTTTCCGTCTAGTGCCAGTTCTCCCACAAAAAGACAGTTTTTCAGATCGGCTTCGATTTGCCGACTCGCGACCAATATGCCAACTGCAATCGGCAGGTCGTATGCAGGACCTTCTTTTTTGATATCTGCCGGAGCAAGATTGATGGTCACTTTCATCGCGGGGTAGCTGGCCTCGCTGTTTTTGATGGCTGATTTTACGCGCTCTTTCGATTCTTGCACTGCAGTGTCCGGCAAGCCCACCATAATCGTGCCGACAAATCCGCCACTTATATCCACTTCCACTTCCACTCGTTCACAGCTGAGTCCGATGACCGCACAAGAGTTGATTTTGGAAAGCATAGCTTTTAAAATTAGTTTTTATAATATAAAAGTTTTCTAAGGAACCTTGTAATTCTCTAATAGCCACAAGAACATTTTTATCTTCAGGTGATTGTGCGCTTCTATAATGTATATTTTATAGATTATTTTTTCCATTAATCCAGGAAAAATCTTTCCGATGTCCTCTTTCTTTACTATGCCATAAAAAATTTATTTTGTTAAATAAAAAAAACAGGACTAGCTCTAGCCTGCTTTTTGTATTAAGACTTCTCTCTCGAGAGGGGTGGCTCGGAGCGACGGAGTGTTGTGGGGACAGTCTGCAATTTATAACTCTAAATATCACGCAGCGATTTTATTTATCAAGATCTACCCTTTAGTCGTATGAGCAGGGTGTGCGCATTTTAAGATTGAATCTGCTCGCACAATTTCACATCTACCACATTCATCTGCAATTCCCTATTCCCGTTCCACTCGTTGATTTCGGGTTGGAAGATGACATCTACTTTGTCCCCCCAGCGCAATCCGGTTTCGCGTTCGGGCATTTTGTCCAATAGATGTCCGAGACGAAAACCGATGCCAGGGAAATATTTTGGTTCGCTGTTTCCGGAGATGGTTTTGAAACAGATTTTCATATGATCCTTATTATTCCCAATTGTTTTGATTTCGTGCACTTCTAGGTTTTTGACGAGAAAAGTCGGCTTGCGATTTGCGAATCCGAATGGTGCAAATTTGTCTATTTCATCTATGAGGTTCCAATCAATTTTTTCCGCGTCAATCTCCGCATCAATTCCCAGAGAAGGTTTCAAGTCTTCTTCGTATAAAACTTTTTCTGCGATTTCGTTCATCGCCTTCTCGAATTTTTTGAAGTTTGTTTTTTCGAGTTTTATGCCTGCCGCCTGTGAATGTCCTCCGAACTGTAGAAGCAAATCGGAGCATTTTTCGATGGACTCGATGAGATTGAATGCCGGAATACTTCGTCCTGAGCCGGCGTATTTTCCGTCTTCTTCTTTTAGAATTAGAAACGGTCGTGAAAATTCTTCGGTCAGCTTGCCGGCCACTAATCCGACTAGTCCAACCTTCCAATCGACTCCTTTTTCAATTACTATCTTAGGAAGAGTTTTTCTTTTTTTAAGACGCTCGCGAACCTCTTTCATCATTTCTTCCGTGAGTTTCTGTCTTGTCTGATTGCTTTTTTCTAGCTTTGTCGCCAAGTCTTCTGCTTCTTCGGATTGCTCGCTGGTCAAAAGTTTATAGGCGACGTTGGCGTGATCCATTCTGCCGGCGGCGTTGAGGCGTGGCGCCAAATTGAAACTGATATTGGTGGCGTCGATATTTTTTCCTTTAATGGAGCTTTCGGTTTTGCGAGTTTCCAATCCGGCAGAATTTATCAGTTTTTTAATTCCAATTCTCTGTGTTTTGTTGAGCACCAAAAGTCCATATTTGGTGAGCGTGCGATTTTCTCCTAGCAAGTCAACACAGTCAGCGACGGTGCCGAGAGCAACCAGGTCTAAAAGCCATTTCTCAAATCCCGGTTTTATTTTTTCAAATTTTTTCGGATTGTTTTTCTGCATATGCAAAAAAATCGCTTGAGAAAGTTTGAATGCTACTCCCACCCCAGCCAAAAGTTTGAAAGGATATTCGCAGTCGGTTTGTTTGGGGTTTACGATGGCAAGAGCTGCTGGTCTTTGTTCAGGAACGTGGTGATGATCGGTGATGATGATGTCGATGTCGAGTGCGTTGATTTTTTCCACACTTTCAACATTGGAAACTCCGCAGTCTACGGTAATAATCAAGTCAGGCTTTCTCCTGGCAATTTCTTCAATCGCTTTTTCCGTGATGCCGTAACCTTCTTTTTCGCGATCAGGAATATATATATCAAAAAACGTCCTCGCTTTTTCTTTGCTGATGTTTTTCGAAACTCGTTTGATTTCAGTCAGCGTGTCTATGATTACTGCGGAGGAAGTTACGCCGTCGACATCATAGTCGCCATAAACTAAGATTTTTTCTTCACTCTCGACAGCGGAAAAAATTCTTGTAACTGCTTTATCCATATCTTTCATCAGATATGGATTGTGCATATCTTCTTTATAATCAGGATTGAAAAATTCATCAATTTGGATCTGGCTTCGCAAATTTCTGTCCCAAAGAAGTTGTAGAACTATTGGTGAAAATTCAGGAAAATCTTTCTCGAAGCTTTTGGGATACTTTTTATTTATAATCCAGCGTTTTTGCATATTTAGAAAATTAATTGATTTCACGGGATAATTATAGCATCTATTCTCGCTTTGTTCTATAATGAGGAAAAGCTAATAATTATATTTTATGAAAATTCCTAAATGAGGAAAAGCTAATAATTATATTTTATGAAAATTCCTATCAAAAAAATTGAGCTTAAGGAAAACATTAACGCTTTTATGCGACGCGCGGGTTATGTTCCTTTTTATGAAAGTTATGTTCGTCAGCTTGCTTCCGGCGGCTATCCGCGATTTCATATTTATATCGATGATTTGGAAGAAAAATTCGTGCTAAATTTGCATCTCGACCAAAAGCGTCCCAGCTATGGCAAAGAAACCGCACATAGCGGAGACTACGAAGGTGGTCCAGTTGAGAAAGAAGCGGATCGGATTGTGGATTTTTTATATGAATAGATTTTTCGGTGTCGCGCCATTTCGGCTGATTTAAGCAACAAAAATCAGTCGTTTTTCCTCTTTGTGTTTTGAAGAATGCTCTGTGTTGTAAATAAAAAAGTAGGGGTGTTTATCTGCGAGTGGTGCGGGCTTGGTAAAAAAAGACGGCGTGAGCGATGTAAAAATTGAATATTTTGTATAATTATAATATAGTGTTATAATAATTAAAATCATTATAAATTTTACTATGTATTCAATAAATCTGCTCCCAGAAGGTTTTATTATTGAGTCATATAGAAAAAGAGAAAAGATTGCTATTTATATCTTAGCTATCTTTTTTTTGTTGAGTTCTTTTGTAACATTCGCAATTTTTGCTTTCGGGAATGATGATATTGACAGAGAATCAGATCTTCTGGATGAGGAAATAAGTAAGGTTAAAAACGATATCGAAAACGAGACAAAAGAAAGTGAATTATTTTTTGCCGATTATAGTAGAGACGATATTAAGAAACTAACAGATGAGCATCTTTACCTGTCGAAGAGTATCGATTTTTTGAAGAGCGTTATTCTTAAGGATGTTTATCTGTCGCAAATGAAGGTTGTCTCTGATGATGAAACGGGTATAAAGATGAGCATTGAGTTGGACGCCAAAGATTACGCTTCGGTAATGAATCAAATCGCTGTTTTGAAAGATTCTTTTTGGGTGGAATCGGTAGATTTCAGTAATATAGAGATGAAAGAAAATTCAGAGGCTTCGGCTAGCGGTGATCTTATCTTGAGAAAAGATTTATTTACTTTCCATGAACAATATTGGGATTTTGGAATTGAAAAATTGGCCAGTGAAGTGGATCGGGATGTCAAGATCACCGCTTATTCCATTGTGTTAAAAAAGACAAAGAATGAAATTAGTGGTTATGAAGATCAGCAGGTGCAGGTGACTTTTGAAGGGATTACTTACGACATTGAGAGTTTGGATAATTTTGAAAAACGTATAAGAAACGAAAATATAACACTGGAAAGTTTGGATATATTCAAGAAAGAGTCTTCGGTAGGTATCCCCGGCGTTATGACATTTAATGGTAATATGATTTTTAGTTATTAGTTCCCGTAATCTTTTTATTATGGACAAGCCTCGATGGGGTTCAGCTTTAATGCCGTATATAACTGGCAACAAAGATCTCTTATTTTTGTGCGCATCTATTCTGCTGTCTGTGATTTTCTTATATTTTTTTGCTGGACCAGCTTATTATAGTAGATTATCTGCAGAAGAAGACATAAAAGATAAGAGAGAGGATTTACAAAGTAGGCAGCAACTGCTTACCAATATCAGACAGTTTAATAAGGATAATAGCGATTTGATAATTGTTTCAAAAAAGCTTTCTCTGTTTGTGCCTAAGAGAGATGATTATGAGGACTTTTTTACTCACATTAGCAATTTAGCGCTTATAAATAATTTGGAGCTTGTAAGCTATGATATTGTGAGATCTAGTTCTTCTTCAGATTTGGCGGTCAATTCCAGCCAGGTGCAATCTTCTGCGACTGATAGCACAATGACTTCGAACGAAAATAAGCTAAAAGAAAAACAAATGTCTTTCTCCGTGAGAGGGGATCTGACGAATTTTGCCAATTTTGCAAAAGACCTAGAAAACGGAATTCCCTTTGTCCAAGAAATATCACTCCATATCCTTGAAGAAGGAGACGAGACAGAATCTGAAGAAGTGGCGGCTGAGACTATAAATATGAACCCAATATTACTTTTTCTAGTTGACGCAAGTCTTATTCATTATTAGCCAACTAAAATGCAGAATGATTATTTAAAATATATTATAAAAATCAGGAGGTCGATGTTTGTTATTCTCTCGTCCATAATGTTTTTTGTAAGTTTTTATTATATATTTTCTAAGAATAGATATCCAGAGAAGGATGAACAGCTGTTCTCTGTTGAGGATAGTTATCAGGAGTATAAGGAATCCGTGAGTGATACTAATAAAGGAATTCGATCTATTTTGGATGACAGCCAGCTAAGGCAGATAAACCTTTACGAGTATTCCCTGGATGTTCGAGGTCTTGAAAAAAACGAGAACCCTTTTGTAAAATTATTTTAATCGAGTGCATTAATTTTCTAAAAATATGGGGGAAACAAAAGATCTGGGAGTAAAATCAAACGATAAGATAAAACTCCTGAAAATGTTTATGTTCATATTTTGTTTGATTTTTATTCTACTTTTGACCTATCTTGTAGGTACTCTGGCAATGCTAGGAAGAGATGCCGCTAATCAGGTTAATCAGCCTAATCAGTCCGATCGGTCTGATGAAAACGATCCAGATATATATTTTGGAGGCTGTGAACTTGTAGAAGCAGAATGTTTGGACATAGTTATTTGTGGATTGAAAGTTTATTGCGGTGATAAAAATTATGCAGAGTGTCGCATATATGATTGTGGCGATTCTTATGGGATTTTCACTAGGGAAATTGAGAGTGGCGTTTTTGAATTTAAAAATACTCCCAAGCCTGATATTGGTAATATTTTGGAGAAAAAAGATCAATGCGTCGGAACTTTAGAAGTTTTGAGCGAGAAGTGTGTTGAGGGGAAAACTGAAATTGAAGTCAGAATAGCTACGAAAGGTGAATGTGAAATAGAGAGTTTCAATCTCAAGTATGAAGGCACGGGGATGGAAAAAGGCACCTTTGCAATATCCGAAGAGGGGATTTATATCATATCTGCTAAGGGTTGCGGGGAAGTGAATAAGATTGTTCCGATTGGCAAGGGCGGAATAATTTTAGATTTCTAATAAAAGTTTTTATCAATTTTTAAAGAAAAATATCTTTAAAGCGGTTGATCTCGCGAAAGTAGATTTGAGAAATGAAACTTTGTTATCTTTATTTTAATATTATTTCGCCTGAGTTCGGGCGGTTTTTAAGAAATATATTTTAGTCATCGTTAAACATTGTCTATTATGAAAAAAGAAATTGTGCTCATCTCGGTTATTTTATTGGTCTTCGTGTTATTGGGGGTCATTTGTGCTGTGGTTACCGAGAAAAAATATGGAGTCGCACAACAGAGCGATAGTTTCTCTTCATCTCCCGAGATTATTAATGTGTTTCTCAATAAAAATAAATTTATTGTAGGGGACCAGATGCTTATTACGGTTGAGGTTAAAGATTTATCCGGTGTGAAGGCGTATGTAGAGAACGAAAATGGGGAAAGCGAGACGATTATGTCCTTGATCACTGGAGACGAAAAGCATGGTACTTGGCAAGGGACTTGGGAGGTTCAAGATACTCTCGATGAGAAGAAGTATCAGACCAGAATTGTTGCTACTTCGGCTGCGGGAGATGAGTTTGAATCGTCTATTGAGTGGACAGATCCAAACCCAGGACATAATCTGTCTCAAGTAGTCGTTGATCAGAATTTGAATATGGGTGGTTACGGCATAACTTTGGGTGGAGAGACCAAGACCTCGTGGTCTTCTGAGGGTGTTATTACTAGCCCCGCTATTTGGGTAAATCCTATTGCTTCAAATATGAATCGCACAGGTTGTTATGCTATTGGTTCTCGAACGACTTATTTGTCATATACTGTTAGTTCTCCAGGAGGAAGACTGAAAGCGGTGCAGTTTTCAGGAGAAACTTGTGCTGCTAATATAGAAGTTACTGTTAACGGCGCTACGGTTTACAGTAATTCGGTTACATCAGATAGTGCTTTCCATACTTTTTTTGATAAATTGGATAGAAATTTAAATTCGGGAGATGTTGTCAATCTTAATCAGGTCTGTACTTCTAATTATGCCAGTTGTAACAAAGATTTTGCATTGGGAGCTTTGGGGCTTTGGCAATATTGATCTGTTGATGCACGTTGGTAATCTTTTTTGATTTTCTATGGTAAGGAGATCTTTTTCTAATGTTGACTTTCTAAAAAAATAATATGATTTTTTACCTTAAAAGAAAAATATTTACTAAAATCGAGCTATGTTCCTTTTGTCTTTTTTTACTATTCTGTCCTTTGATATCAAAGGCTGTTTTTACTTGTCAGCTGAAGAGTTCTTGCTCATCCAGTGAGACTGCTTTGCTGGGTGTTTCTGCTTTGGACAATGCACACACTGAATTGTCTTCTTATTCTAATTATCCTTATCGTTTATGTTGCACGAATTCTGGCAGTAGCCTTACTTTTGACACTTCCTGTGGAACTCCATTTCTGAGTCTTTCTAGCTCGACTAACGCTCATGTGGAGAAATACTCTCTGTCGAATTATACCAATGATATTTGTATAAATTCTTCTCCTCCGACAGATCTTAGTTGTCATTATGAAAGCGGTTCTTGTTCTTCGGGGAGTTGTATTCTTTCTTTATCTGGCGACACCAATGCTCATCTCGGAGACTGTGGAGCCTATTCCGAAAAAGTGTGCTGTGATATAACTGTTAGTTCTGAAAACAGGGACTCTCCTGGGACTTGTGAAGATGGAATCGATAATGATGCTGATGGTAAAAAAGATGCAGATGATGCGGACTGTGAGGAGGCCATAGATTCGGAAGACAAAGACTCTCCTGGAACTTGCGCGGATGGTATTGATAATGATAAAGACGGTTATGTCGATGCTGCCGATGCAGGCTGTGATGCTTTTGTTGATAAGGATAATATTTTTGTTACAGTGAGCACTGTCGATCAAGATAACTGGTATGACGATAGATGTAGTGATTTGGTCGATAATGATTTTGATGGTTTGAAAGACCAAAATGATCCTGATTGCGATGGGGGGAATATTAAAGATGCAGATTTGGACACTTTTGTGGTTTGTGATGGAATTTCTTATCGTGATTATGAACATTCTCCTTGCAATACCGGGGGTCCATTTGATCACTATGATTATTATTCCACTAGCACTAATAGTGAGATAAATGTGCAACCGCAGGAAAAAGATTTTACGATAAGGATCGATGCTGCCGATTCTTTTGGTATACAAAGTGTTAAAATAGAATGGATTAACGGCGACAAGGTCCTTTATAATGATTGGCTTGATGCTAACCCGCAAAAAAGTTCCTTTACTTGTATGGGGAGTGATTTGGATGCTGGTTATTGTGAAATCTGCATAAACGGGGGAACTTGTAAAAACGATGTCATCTCTGATACAGCTCTTGATATTTCAGGAGGAAAAACGCAGCAGAGATTATTTTTTCGGGCGATTATTTCGGACAATAATAATAATAGTATTGTGTTGGGTTATGATAATGATCTAAGTAAAACTCCGATTCTGGATAAATTTTATCGTTTTGTTGTCTGCAGTTCTGATTGTTACGAGTGTATTCCAGCAAATAGTAGTCCCGTAGCGACTCTCGATTATTATGACGTCCCTGCTGATTTTTGCAATGGACTTAACTATACTTTGCGATGGATATTTACAGATTCAAATTCGGGAGACAAACAGGCTTCTTATGCTATCGAAGTGAGAGAAAAAGGCACAACTGAGCCGACTCTTTCTGTGACGCGTCCATCGAGCAATCAGTTCTTTACTATTTTTAACAATTCTCTAGATGGGGGGGATATTCAATATGGTAAAAACTATGAATGGAGAGTGAAAGTCTCTGATGACGATGATAGGTCTTTGTGCGTGGGGGTTTCTGAATGGTCGGATTGGAGCGACGCAGACAAGAGCTTTACGACGCCACCGCACGCTTACCCTGATGTTGCTTTTTCTGCCAGTAATATTAAAGGAGAAGATTGTTTGGATGGCGATTGTAGTTTCTTGGATGAGATAAATTTTGTCGATGACTCCACTACCTATGCCACTAGTGGTTCAAATTCCTATGCATGGTATGTGGATGATTTTTCAGAGGTTTATAGCACGGAAAAAGATATGACAAAAGTCTTTCTAAAAAGTGAGACGACAGAGTGCGATGTGAAATTGAAAGTGACAGATGGCAGCGGTTACAGTTGTAGTTATATAGACTCAGTCGCTTTTACAAATTCTTTTCCTGTCTGGAATGAAATCTCCCCGCAATAGTTTCTCTCTGGGGTATTTCAGCGTGGGATTTGTTATATATTTTTTCTATTGAGAACAAGCTTTTAAAAGACACTTCAATTTTTCTAGGTTAATAATTGTCAACACAATTACTTTACCGAAATCGAAGTGTTTTTTTGAAAAATTTAGTTTTTTTGGGGGGCATGCTATAGCATTTTGTTGTATTGATTTTTTTGGATACCTTCCCACACTTTCGAGGAGGCAATGCCAAAGACGGTTGAATGGTATCAGTATAATATTGATTGGGTTGATAATATTAAAGAAAAAGATCAGGATTTCTTGAATTTTATATAGAAAGATATTTGTTCGGCAACATTTTTTACTTCTTATCTTTGATGAATCGTAGTTGTATCTCGTATCTATGGACCACGACTGAAAGGTCGTGAACCACGCGCACGGGATGGACTCATTCGGACATATTTTATTTTTCACCGTTTGCAATATGTTTCGTTGGGATAACGTTCTATCCCGCATTCACACACCCTTTCAGGTGTGGTCCAGAATGCGGGATGCAAAATACAGAAGATAGAATACGAAATGTGATATATAAAACATGACTGTATTTGTATTCATGGACCACGACTGAAAGGTCGTGAACCACGTGCACGGGATGGACCCATTCGGACATATTTTATTTTTCATCGTTTGCAATATGTTTCGTTGGGATTACGTTTTATTCCGCATTCACACACCCTCTCAGGTGTGGTCCAGAATGCAGGATGCAAAATGTGAGATGCGGGTTTGTATTTCTGGACCACGACTGAAAGGTCGTGAACCACGTGGACTGAAACGTTTATATCATAATTCACGTTTTATCCCGCATTCACACACCCTCTCAGGTGTGGTCCAGAATACAACACACAACACACAACACGCAACACATCCCCCCTGCCCCCTCTCGAGAGGGGAATTAATACAAAATACATCAAAATGCGGAACGCTAAATGCTTTTGCGTTTTTTTGTATCCCTTGCTTTTGTATTCATGGACCACGACTGTTTTCTGTTTAACCTGTTTGAAAAAATGAGTCCGAATTTTTTTGAAGGACCGGAATTAGATTATCTAGGAAAATATAAAGATAGAATCCTCTCTGCTCTGAGATGGATGCGGGGGAATGTCTTTGAGGAGGTGTGGATAGTCTATAATGCTTTCTTCCTTCCTGACGGGATAGAAGAAAGAAATGAAGAAAGCAAAAACAATCCGACGGACTGGCGCTTTCGTATTGAATCTATTTGCTTCGTAAAGAGGCATTACGAAGAAGAAAAGAAGAAAGAAGAAGATAAGGTTGGTGGCTCTGAGAGATTCCTTAGGCTACAAACTGGACTTTTAATTTTAGAAGCCTTTTTCGAATATGTAAAAAAGGAAGCTGAAATAAGGCAAAACGAAGCGCTGGAAATTGATTGGGACACAGTGAAGAAGAATTATTAACTTGGAGGATCTCCAAAAAAATAATAGTTATTAAAAGATTAAATTTGGCAAATTTGCCCCGCAGCGAGACGAAAACGGAAAAACGTTTTTATAAAGTCTAAAGCCTAATGTAGTATATGCTTGGAGGTTGATGATAAAAATCTTTTAACTATTTATCGATTGAAAAAGTGGTTTTGTTAATATGAGAAATTGCGTTATATAACAATTTCAAAAAATGTCAAATTTTGGCTTAATTAGCACTTTTTACCATTGACAAAATGTAACTTTTCGCTTACATTGAAGGGGCAAGAAAAGGCGGGATAAGGCTCAATTCGAAAGTAAAGAAATGAAATTGCAGCGGACTACCTTTGGCTTTTTATTTTCTAGATATAAAAAATTATGCAAAACAATTTTCAAAACGAAGGTTCGCGTGAGGAGATGGAGCTCAAGAAAAACATTTCAAGCGCTTTAGATAAGAAAATCGAGTTACTTTCAAAGCTCTATAAGGATCATAAAATCTCACTAGATGAAATCGCGGTGATTTTGGGGATTGAGAGAAAAGAGATTGAGAGTATTTTCACAAATAGGGGATTAATGAAAAAGAAACGTATCCTGGTGGGCGGAGGTGCGGGTTTCATCGGTTCTAATTTTATCTATCATATGCTGGAAAAATATCCGCATTATGAAATTATAAATTATGACGTTTTGACATATGCCGCCAACATTGACAACTTGCGTGCGGCGGAAAAAAACCCGAATTACAGTTTTGTGAAAGGTGATATCGCTGACTATGAGGCGCTTGCGAAAATTGCGGAAACGGGAATCGATGCGATTGTGAATTTCGCGGCAGAGACTGCGGTCGGAAGATCAGTGCACGGCAAAGCAGCGGATTTCATTCATTCCAACGTTGTGGGAACCCATACGCTTTTGGAGCTTGTGCGTAATTTTAAAATTCCAAGATTTGTGCAGATTTCAACCGATGAGGTTTACGGAACTGTGGATTTGGATGAGGATAGATATTTTACGGAAGAATCTCCGTTTGAGCCGAATGTTCCATATGCGGCGGCCAAAGCAGGAGGTGATATGATGTGTAGATCTTATAGTAAGACTTATAATGTTCCGGTAATTGTTACTCACTGTTCAAATAATTATGGTCCTTACCAACATCCTGAAAAAATGATTCCGCGCTTTATTCACAAGGCAACAAAAAATCAGTCGTTGCCGGTGCATGGAGATGGAAAACATGTGCGTGATTGGATTTATGTTTTGGATCATTGTGAAGCGGTTGATTTGATTTTGCATAAAGGTGTCTTAGGTGAGGTTTATAACATCAGCGCTGATAATGAAATTGCAACTATTGAAATCGCAAAAATGATTTTGGATTTGGTTGGCAAGCCTTATTCGCTCCTCAATCATGTTCCGGATCGTCCAGGAAATGATCGCCGATATTCAATCAGAGCAAATAAAATCAAAGCGGAATTAGGATGGGTTCCTTCTCATACTTTTGAAGAAGCAATGCCGAAAACTGTTGAATGGTATCAGCATAATATTGATTGGGTTGATAATATTAAAGAAAAAGATCAGGATTTCTTGAATTTTATATAGAAAGATATTTGTTCGGCAACATTTTTTACTTATTATCTTTGATGAATCGTAGTTGTATCTCGTATCTATGGACCACGACTGAAAGGTCGTGAACCACGCGCGCGGGATGGACTCATTCGGACATATTTTATTTTTCACCGTTTGCAATATGTTTCGTTGGGATTACGTTTTGTCCCGCATCCACACACCCTCTCAGGTGTGGTCCGGAATGCAGGATGCAAAATGCAGAAGATAGAATATAAAATGTGATATATAAAACATAACTGTATTTGTATTTTGTATCCTGGGTTTGTGTTTCTGGATCACGACTGAAAGGTCGTGAACCACGTGGACTGAAACGTTTATATCATAATTCACGTTTTATCCCGCATTTATACACCCTCTCAGGTGTGATCCAGAATACAAAATGCAAATACACAAAATACAAACATAAGTGAAAACAAGGCGCGGTAGATAAAAAATTTTATTTAAAATAATTTATACAATATGGAAATAAAGCATATCGCTACTCCGATCAAGGGGTTGAATCTATATCTTAATAAAGTGGTTTCTGATCCGCGAGGGAGTTATTGTGATATGGCACCAGGGGGAACGGACAATCCTTTGTATGCGGATGGAATTAAACACATTCACGCTTCGATTGCTACACACAAGTTTGTTCCACGTGGCGGACATTTTCATTTTCATCTTATAGAGAATTTTTTCACTTTGAGCGGAACTGCGCTTTGGTATTTTTATGATTTCGATAAAAACTCTCCGACTTATGGACAGAGCTATTCTGTGATTTTGGGTTATGACAAGTTGGGTCTTGAATTGGGAATTCCGGAATATACGATTGACAAAGGCATGGCGACACAGCTTATGATTGCGCCAGGGGTCTATCACGTCTATTTTCCGCTGACCGATGCTGAAACCGTGGTGGCGGGGACAGGTTCTTTTGATTATGACCCTGAGGATTATGACCGTACTAAAGTGGAAGATGTTCCGGGCGCGATGGAGGCTTTTGAGAAAGTGAAAGCGGCGATTGTGAAAATGGAGGGTAAGAGCGAGATGGAAGAGCGGATGGAAAGCATAATGGCGGTAACGGAGTCTAGTAAAATCACGCAAAAAATTAAGGCAATCATTCCGGCGGCTAAGAGCAACAAGCAAAGGTCTTTTTCTTGTAATATAAATAAACATTTGATTCCGTTGGGAGGAAGACCGATGATTTTCTATCCGATTGAGAATTTGGTAGCAGCCGGCTTTCAAGAAATCGGAATTATCGTGAGTGACCGTGATGCGGATTTGCGCAAAGTGGTTGGTGATGGAAGCCGTTGGGGAATCAAAATCGAATATATCGTGCAGAGGGAGCTTTTGGGGCTTGGAAGTGCGGTAATGTCGGCACGGGAATATATCGACGAGGATCCTTTCATCATTTATCTTGGTGACAATATCGCAAAGTTTGATTTGGTGGCAGCTGTAAACAGATATTTTAACGAGGGAATGAATGCGATGTTGATGCTTGCTAAAATCGATAAGCCACAAAGGTTCGGAGTGCCGGAAATTCGTAATGGTGAAATTGTGCGAGTAGAAGAACGTCCGATGCGTCCAAGAAGTGAGTTCGCTGTAGCGGGAATTTATATTTATGACAACAATGCTTTTAAGGCGATGGATGAAATCGAACTCAGTGACCGCGGGCAATATGAAATTTCGGACATTCACAACTACTATATTAATAGTGATCTGAAGTTGGGTTTTGAAGAAATCTCTAAATGGTGGAAAGATCGTGGTAATCCAGAAGATCTGTTGGAAGGCAACAAATTTGTTTTGGAAAATTTCACTTTTGCGAGTGGTGAGAGCAGGATTGAAGGCGAGATAATCGGTAATGCCAAAATCGACGGTAAAGTAGTGATTGGAAAAGGTAGTCGAATAACCGGTAAAACTCTTTTGCGTGGACCGCTCGTGATTGGTGAGGGTTGCCTTATCAAAGATGCTTATGTCGGACCTTATACTTCAATCGGTTCGGGCGATGAGATTAATAATACTGAAATTGAACATTCGCTAGTGATGAACGGAGTAAACATTTATACGGACAAGAAGATTGTGAACAGCGTTATCGGAAACAATGTTTCAATCACTTCCGGTGAAGACAATTTGCCAAAAGGAAAACAGGTGATTATCGGAGAAAATTCTGTGATTAAGTGGTAAATTCTTTATAGAAAATCAATAAAAATTTATCATATAAAAACCTCGCCTGTTCGGGCGGGGTTTTTTGTTTAATAAAGTCCGAGGTCGGACCTCTAAAATGCGGAGATCCGACCTCTAAATTTATGCAATATTGTCGTTCTTTTTAGAATCTTTTTCCTGTCATAATCATAAACACGAAAAACCCCAGGGTGTCCATTGAAATATCTTGAAGTATATTACTGTTGGTTTCGTTAAATAATCTATAGATGAAACCCGGCTCTACATTATGAGAGATAGTAATTTCGATAATTTCCCATAGAATGAATGGGATGAACGCTAGTGCCAGCGCTTGTCTGCCATTTTTCACTTTGATAGTGGCATATATAAAAGCGGTAATCACTAGTCCGGCGCCAATATGAGTCGGGACATCAATATGATGTAGAGCGTTGATTTGAAAGTAAAACACTAAAGCGGTGGCAATACAAAAGAATATCCAGATGAGAAACAGAATTTGCACATTTTTGTCATCACGCAGTTTTTTTAAATCTATTTTATGAAGTATACTCATTGTTTTTTTATTAGGCAGATTATGATTCACCATTTCATTTTACCTGAAATTTGTCTTTGCGCAAAAAAAATAATCCTGAAGGACTATTTTTATTGAATTTTAGAGAATTGTTATTACATATTTTCATACGGGAAAACGTCGTCGTCTTCGTGCTGACCAGAGGTTGTGACTGAGACTGCGGTTCTTTTTTGGTTTGGATTATATAATTTGTGCGCGATGTCTTCAAGAATAACAATCTCTCGAAGCCACTTTTTCCCTTCAAAATCAACTAATTGTCCGCTCAGCTCGAATTCTGTTTTCTCTTCGGTTTGCGGATTTTTCAGCGTGATAACCAGAGATGAGTCCAGGGATTCAACGCGAAAGATTTCTTTGAATTTTTTATGGTAGTGTTTTGCAACCGCATCGTTCTCTGCGATGAAATTCGTATACGAGTTGACAGCTCTTCCAAAAATTTTGCCTAGATAATTCTCATTATAGGTTACGCATAGGTATCTGCCTTGCGGGTTTTCTGGTTTGACGCTGGCGACGCAGAGAATCTCCCAAAAAAGGCTTCTTTTGATAACCAGCATTTTTCCGTCTTGGCTTCTCGTGATGGACTCTGTCGGAAGTTTTTCAAGTTCTTCGGCACTTAGGTTTTCTAAGTAGACATTTGCAGGCATAATATTAGCAGATTATTTGGATATTTATTATTTTTATAATAGCAGATGGACTGATTGAAGTCAAAAAAATAAGGCTCTCAAGTCTTGCATAGCATCGCTACGAGAGCTAAAACAATTACTGCCAGTATAAAAATATTTCTCATCCCGTCAACGGGATCTTTTTTTCTATTGTTTATTTTCCTTCCCCCCTTTTTTTCTTTAGCATAATCTTTTTTGATTATGAGGTCAAATTGGAAAAACTTTTGTAGGATTGTCTCTGTCTATTTATTTCATGTTTTATATTCTATATTTTTGCGATTGCATTGTGAATTTTGCATTTTGCATCCTGGACCACACCTGAGAGGGTGTGTGAATGCGGGAGAAAACGTGTTCTGAAATATAGACGTTTTAGCCCGCGTGGTTCACGACCTTTCAGTCGTGGTCCATAACACAAAATATAGAACACAAGAGTGTCTTCGCATTTTGCATCCTGGACCACACCTGAGAGGGTGTGTGAAAGCGGGAGAAAACGTGTTCTGAAATATAGACGTTTTAGCCCGCGTGGTTCACGACCTTTCAGTCGTGGTCCAGAACACAAAATATAGAACACAAGAGTGTCTTTGCATTTTGCATCCTGGACCACACCTGAGAGGGTGTGTGAATGCGGGAGAAAACGTGTTCTGAAATATAGACGTTTTAGCCCGCGTGGTTCACGACCTTTCAGTCGTGGTCCATAACACAAAATATAGAACACAAGAGTGTCTT
>Ga0265294_10000214_pt1 | contig 73764 bp, 58 predicted proteins | sample MunlanPumphouse3_FD_192504 | JGI IMG/M metagenome (GOLD analysis project Ga0265294, IMG submission 192504) | Groundwater microbial communities from a municipal landfill in Southern Ontario, Canada - Pumphouse #3 | ecosystem: Environmental > Aquatic > Deep subsurface > Groundwater | place...
TGATGAGAATAGTGCAGGAACCACAAACTCCGATATCGCAACCTATTTTAGTGCCGGTAAGAGAAAGGTCTTCTCTTAACCAGAGAGTAAGCTTTCTTTCAGGGTCATAATCGTAGTAATTGATACCATTAACCGTAATCATATTTTTATCCTTATAGGCAAAGAATGATATCGTTTACCAGTAGCATAATAAATAGCATTAGCTATAGCAGGTGCCATAAGTTCATTAGCTGGTTCTCCAATACCCTTGGCTCCAGAGGGAGATACCGGATCAGGATTTTCTATAAAGATAGCTTTCATTTCAGGCAAATCAATGCTTCTTGGAAGGCGATACTTATTAAAATTATTAGGAATAATAAAGCCTTCTTGGCAAGGACAATTTTCAAACAAGGCATAACCTGCACCCATAGCCATACCGCCATAATATTGTCCTTTTAATGCAAAAGGATTTACGGCTTTGCCAATATCGTGAGCAGCAATCATATTTAAAAGTTTTACTATTCCTGTTTTGGGGTCAACTTTCAGTTCTGCAGCCTGACATCCGTACACCCAGGTGTAATAGGCATTACCCTGTCCAGTTTCTTCATCCCAGGATATTTGTGGAGGCTGAAAAACTCCAAATGCATAAGGATATATTTGGTTATTATAACAGAGTTTTATTGCTTCATCCCAGGACATAATCAATACGCCAGATGGATCCAGGAGCTGCGAATTTTCAAAATTAGAAACAGTTTTACCTGTATATTTTTGAACTGCTTCTCCTACAATTTGTTTTAAAATATTTGCCGCCTTGACTACTGCTCCTCCACCCATAATAGTTCCACGAGATGCTACAGTGGAACCTCCATCAGGAATATTAGAAGTGGAAGGCATACGATAACGAATTCTTTCTAAAGGTAGCCCCAGTTGTTCTGCAGCAATAAGAATCATTGCAGATTCAGAGCCCTGTCCATTTTCAAAAACGCCTGTTTCCAATAAAACAGAACCATCAGGTTGAACATATAGAATAGCAGAGTTTACATCGGTTCCTTCTGCTCCAAGACTCACCCCACGATAGCAGATAGCCAGTCCGATTCCATACCATTCCTGGTGATTAGGATTACCAAAAGAGCAAAGCTGGCGTTTATTTTTATAATCACTTTCCTTCAAAACTGTATCCAGCACCTGATTTAAAGAAACTAGATGATTATCCAGTACCTGTCCAGTGATGGTAGTAGAACCCTGTTTAACCATATTTATCTGTCGGAAAGTTATTTCATCTATTCCCAGCTTTTCTGCAGCAATTTCTACCAATTGTTCAACAGCAAAGTTTATTTGAGGGGAGCCAAAACCTCTCATAGCACCAGAGAAAATATTATTAGTATATACTCCATAGACATCCGTTTCAACATTAGGAACCTCATAACAACCACAGCTTTGAACGGTTGACCGCCAAGTGACCCAAGGGGTAACACTACAATAGGCACCACCATCTGCTACAATGCGAGCCTTGACCGAAAGAATTTTTCCTTCTTTATTTAATCCCATACGATATCGCATCTTGTAAGGATGGCGTTTATAGCTTTCTCGCATACTCCATTCTCTAGTATAGGTGATTTTTACTGGTTTCTTAAGTATCCAAGCACAGAGAGCAGCACGTGCACAAACGAGTGCAGCTGTGTCATCTTTTCCTCCGAAACCGCCACCACTGGTTAAAAGTTTAACCTCTACATCCTTCAACTCAACACCTAAAGTTGAAGCAACAAAGCGACGAGTAGAAAAAGGATGTTGCATACTGCCAAAGACTTCCATCACTCCATCGCATCTTAAGTGACATATAGCTGATTCTGGTTCTAAATAGGAATGTTCAACTCGCGAGGTTGAGAATTCCTCTTCAATGATGATATCAGCTTCTTTTTCAGCGGACGTTACATCACCCCGACGAACACGATGGTAATTGGTTAGATTGGAAACGTGAGAAGGATGCAGGATATCAGCTTCTGGGTTCATTGCTTCTTCAGGGTCTAAAATAGGTTTCAAAGGTTGGAGTTCTATCTTGATAGATGGAACAGCAGCTATAGCTTGTTCACGCGTCTTAGCCACAACTAACGCTAGTACATCACCTGTGGAATTGATATCTTTATCTACTAGCACTGGATAATCCTTAATTATTTGTCCGTAATAGATATTTCCCGGAATATCTTTAGCAGTAATAACGGCTATCACTCCTGGTAGTTTTAAAGCGGCAGAAGTATCAAGAAAGATGAGTTTTGCTCGGGGTAATTCACTATAAATAGGAACAGCGTGTAACATATCGTGCAATTTTAGGTCATCAGTATAAATAGCCTGACCGGTAACTTTTGCGTGAGCATCATTCCTGAAAGCTTTTTTCATATTTATACCTTTTAAAGCAGGACATTAAGTTCTTTGGTTTATAGATAGTCATTTCATCCAGATATGCTTGAGAGATAATCCCTGGTACAACAAAGTTTTTAAACATACTGGAGTAAATAGTTCCTAAACCAGGTATTCCACAGGGAAGCAGTGGAAGATTATCTTTAAAGCGGTCTTTATCTTCAAGTTTAAAAGGACAATGGTCACTGGCTATAATATCAAAAATACCATCTTGCATAAGTTCTACTAAAAGTCCACGAGATTCTTCACTTCTGAATGGGGGAGTGCAAAGCCAGCGATGTGCATTTTCACCTATCAGTTGGTTTTCATTATAAATGAGATAATGTGGTGCAGTCTCACAGGTTATAAAGGGATATTCGGATTTAGCCTCTTTAACTAAAATTGCAGCTTTAGGTGAGGAAATATGTACTATGTGTATTGGATGAGAATGTTTTATGGCTAAATTTAAGACCTTTTCTACGGCAACTATTTCTGCCAGTTCCGGTCTTCTGAGAGTATGGTCCAAAGGAGTATGAAAAGGGTGTTCAGCAGAAGATTGAGTTATAATCCGGTCATCTTCACAATGGACTAAAATCCGAGTTTTAAGATCCGAAAGTTCTTCCATCCAACGTTCTATTTGTTCATAAGAGCTGTATAATCCAGATTCTTTATAAGTAGTATATAGTTTTAAGTCCCATCCTTCTTGTAAAAGAGGGAATAATTCTTCGGTTTTAGTATGAATTGGGGTCAAGTGCCAGTGAACTTTTCCGTTATAATTAAGTCTGGCTTTTTCTTGCATCTTTTTAAGTTTTGCCGTTAGAGAAAGACCAGCTTCTTCAGTTACAAATGCCCCAATGCCTGCAATTCCAGTTTCTTGAGCTATCTTCTCTAAATCAGGGAAATCATCTCTCAGTTCATATCCATTTATTTTTTCACCGATATGGACATGAAAATCACAGATTCCTGAAGGTTTATAATTTAATGGCATTGATATCCTTTAAGCCAGTTCCGGTGCTGAGCATAACTATTTTCTCTTCTGGTTTAATCCACTTATTGGTTAAAGCTTTTCGTAAACCAGAGAAAACTGCAGCTGAAGAAGGTTCAACAAAAATACCAGTCATTTGAGCTAAATATTTCTGGTCAGAAAGTATTTCATTATCAGATACACGTACGGATTTTCCTTGAGTTTGATATAGAGCATTAACTGCCCAATGCGCATTAGCTGGAGTTTTCACTGAGATAGAATCAGCTATGGTCTGGGGATTATGGGCATTATGATAAGTTCCCGTTTCCCAGTAAGCTGTAATTGCATCCGAACTTTCTGCTTGCACAGAAAGAAGTTTGGGTAAATGGTCAATTATACCGGCTGCTTTCAAATCAATAAAAGCTTTATAAATCCCACTTAAAATAACGCCATCGCCAACTGGAATAATAATCCAATCAGGGACATCGTTTAATTGAAGATAAATCTCAATTCCAGCGGTCTTTTTTCCTTCAATAGTGAGTGGATTAAAAGCGGTATTTCTATTTAAACAATCGTTATTAGCGGAATAAGCAAGAGCAGAATTGAAGGCATCGTCATAAGTTCCAGAAACTGTATAAAGCTTTGCTCCGTGTACTTTGATCTGGACAAGCTTTCCTTTAGGAATACTTTTAGGGACGAATATTATGGCTTCTTTTCCAGCAGCTGCACAGATACAGGCAAGAGAGGAAGCAGCATTTCCTGTAGAAGCACAGACAATTTTATCTATACCCAATCTGATAGCATCTGCTACAACTAATTCAGAAGCACGATCTTTCAAGGAACCACTGGGGTTAAGAGCATCGTTCTTAATAAATAAATTTGGCAGATTTAAGTTTTTATTAAGTCTATCAGGCTTAAAAAGAGGTGTATTTCCCACGGGAATAGGAGGATAAAATTGCTCATCAAGAACACTGAACAATCTGGGATTTTGTTTCTTTTCCCATTCTCGTGCAATGGCTTGATAATCAAATATAGCTTCTAAAACACCAATTAGAGGTGAACCGGTAATCCATTTTTTGCTACATTGAGTGCAGAGATAATGCACCTCATCCAATTCATATTCTTTGCCGCAATTTATACAGCGCCAGTTCAGGAAATGGCTCATTGATTTAAAGCATAGATTAAAGCAGCATAAAAAGCTGCAGCTTCGGTTAAGTGGATAATAGGAATGGCTTCATTGGGTGCGTGTGCATACTCTTCATTACCAGGTCCCAACCCGATACAGGGTATATGATGCATTCCTGCTATGGCAACGCCATTGGTAGAAAAGGTCCATTTATCTATTTTAGGTTTTCGTCCTAAGGTCTTGCTATATGCTGTTTCAGCAATTTTTAGCCAAGGGGAATCTTCTGGAGTAACCCAAGTGGGATAGTATTTTTCGGTTGGATAGACCAATCCAGTATAAGAAGGTTCACTGTAGGTTAAAACCTGAATCCGGGCATCTGATTCTCCAGCTAATTGGCAAGCTTTCCTAACTTCCTGCATCGCTATTTCTTTGTTTTCACCCTGGGTGAGTCTACGGTCTAAATGCAGGCGAGCACTATCTGGAACAGCACATTGTGAAGGTCCTGTGAAATAAACTTCTGTAGCAGCAATAGAGCCCTTACCAAGAAAGTCATCATAGCGTAAATGGTCATTTAGTTTCTCTATTTCCAGAGCAATGCGACTGATTTTATAGATAGCATTAATGCCTCTTTCTGGTGCTGAAGCATGGCAGGAACGACCCTGGACAAAAACTTGCATCTCCATCCTACCACGATGTCCACGATATATATTCAAATTGGTGGGTTCAGTGATGACTACTAATTCAGGCAGGATTTGATCTTCTTTGATGATATATTGCCAGCATAGTCCATCGCAATCTTCTTCCATTACAGTACCGGTAAAATAGATACTATACTTTGTATTTAAATTTAGTTCTTTGATAATACGAGCAGCAGTAAGCATTGAAGCCATTCCACCTTCCTGGTCAACAGCTCCTCTTCCCCATACCATTCCATCCTTTATTTTAGGTTCAAAAGGATTAAAATCCCAAAGTGAAAGGTCTCCTGGATAAACTGTATCTATATGAGCATCAAAGGCAACGATATTTTTACCGGATCCTATTTTCCCTATAACATTTCCCAGAGGGTCTAAGAAAGCTTCATCAAATCCTGCTTTTTGCATTTCCCATAAGATATATTCTGCTAATTCTTTTTCTTTAGTGGAAAAAGCAGGTATGCGAATCATATCGGTCAAATAACGAATACTTTCAGATTCGTATTCTAGGGCTTTAGCTAATATCTCTGAATACATTTCTATTCCTTAAAATCTATTCCATAAAGCAGTGGCAAGTTCACAACCTTTTTTACGCATTTCATTCTCGTCAAACGGTAGCATCAACTGACCATTCCACATTAAAATCTCTCCGGAACAGATAGTAGTATTAACAGTGGCTTGAGAGATTCCATTAACTATATGTCCAATCCAGGTATCAATATTGAAAGGGGTATGTGGTTCATAATCTATTAGTATAATATCAGCAGGAGCTCCTTCAGCAATAATACCAAAGTTTTTCCCCCAATATTTTTGAGCAATTTGAGGATTATTAAAGAGAAGGGTCTTAGTCATTTCTTCAAAACCTGTAGAGGGATTATTCTGTTTCAGATGTTGTGCCCAGATGCCAACTCTTAGTTCTTCCAACATATTAGTTGTCATAGCATCTGTTCCTAATCCAACTGTAATGCCTAGTTCATTCATTTTGCATACATCTGCTATACCTACAGCATTATTCAGATTGGATTGTGGGTTAGTTATTATTGTAGCTCCAGCTTCTGCAATTAACATCATCTCTCTGGCATTTAGATGAACTCCATGTGCTAAAAGACTATGACAATTCAAGAGGTCAAAATCGCATAATCTCTCTATCACTCTTTGTCCATAGTGCTGAATATTAAAAAGTTCATCATACTCTCCTTCAGCTATATGAATGTGAATGCCACAATTAAGTTTATCTACCCAATCTGCTATTTCTTTTAATGAATCATCAGAAAGGGTGAAAGCCGCATGCATTCCAAAAAGTCCTTTAAGTCTTGAATTTTGTTCTTGAGATACCTGTTGCAACCAAGTTACATTTTCCAGAATACCTTCTTCGCATTTATCTATTCCATCTCTATCGGAAACTTCATAGCAAAGAGAAGCACGGATTCCACAATCCTGGACTGCTTTAGCAATTTGAGATAAAGAGCCTTTTATAGCACCGGGACTGGAATGATGGTCAAATATAGTAGTGCAGCCTGTTCTAATGGCATTCATAGCAGAAATTAACGCACTGATATAGATATCCTCAGCGCTAAGTTTTTTGTCCAGGCGCCACCAGAGATTTTCCAGCACTTCCAAAAAATCTTTAGCTGGAGATGCTTTGGTCAAGCCGGTTACTAAAGTACTATAAAAATGATAATGGGCATTAATTAAGCCAGGCATAACAATTTTTCCCTTAGCATCCAATCTCTCATAGTTTAGAGATTCTAGTTCTGTATCTTTTAGAATCTGGCTAATTTTCCCATCTTCTACCAGTAATGAACAATCTTCCAATAAAGGTAGTGCAGGATTAAAGGTTAGGATTATTCCACCGTTTATTATATAGGGTTGCATTTTTTAACCCCTTCTTTTTATTTAATTTTATAAAAATTACATCTTATCCTTTCTGTCAATGAGAAAAGCATAAATTTCTTACCTAAATGTTCAGATATAGTGTAAGATAATAAAGCAATTATTATGCTACTAAATAGAACGGCTAGTAATATCAGATAATCTTATTTTTACCTTTGATTTGAGCTGTATGTTCTCTTAGATAGTTCGGTTCCAGATGTGCGACATAGTCTAAATCATAAACTTCTGGTTGAGGGAAGATTTCTTCCAGCAAAAATAAACCAGCTGCACTAATAGGTAGATCAGGAACAGATATAAAAGTTAATCCATTTTCCTCAGTGAGTGATTCAAGGGATTTGACGCCTTTTTGTATAAGATAGCATTCTCTAGGTTTCCAGGATAGTATATCTTGTTGTGTGCACACTTGTGGAGGTTGGAGTTCTTCCAATTTCTCATTATAAAGTGCAGCATATACTTCATGCATTTTAGCATCAAGTGCCACAAGAATATCCTTACCACAATGATATCTTTGAAGCGCATAGAGATGTAGACTAGTATAAGTCAACAACGGTATTTTTAAAGCATAAGCCATACCCTTAGCTGTAGCAAGTCCTATTCTTAGTCCCGTAAATGAACCTGGACCGCTAGTAACTAATAAGGTCTCTATATCGGAGGGTTTATAACCACAGAACTTCATAGCTGCATCAATTTGTGGCATTAAAGTTTCACTGTGAGTTATGCGGATATCAAAGCAAGAAGACCAAACTGTTTTTCCTTTATCCCATAAAGCTATGGAACCAGAGGACTGAGAAGTATCAATAGCTAATTTCAATACTCTAATTTCCTTGTTTTATCCACTCGTCGTATAAAGTTTCAAACCAAAGTTTGTGTTTTGCCTCTTCAGAAGCAAGCTTACGGAAAATATTGGCTATCTGTTCATCAGCGAATCTATCACTCAGTTCAGTGTAAAGTCGTAAAGAATTCTCTTCGCGTTTCATAGCCATTATTAGCAAATTAGGATAGTTGAGGTCAAGTTCTTCAATATTATCCGTCAGATATTCAGAAATGTGTAGATTGGGGACTTTGTCTATATTTAATTCAGTAATATTAGAATAGCGTATGTTTTCCAAAGCAGTTTTATGATCTTTTTCCATTACTTCCATTTCTTTTAACATATCCAACTGATCCTGGAATTTAGTTTCTTTCTGGAGATCTTGATAAAACTTGATAGATTCCTCTTCTCTAGCAATAGCGAAATCAATTATTTCTTGGAAATCTTGAGTTGTCATTTTTATCCTTATATAGAAAAGCCTGCAGAAGCAGGCTTTCCTTCTTGTTTAGCGTTTATTAGTCTATTGGTTCAAACATATCTTTGCCGACCCCGCATTCCGGGCAAGTCCAATCGTCAGGAAGTTGCTCAAACGGGATATCATCATTTTCGGCGGGATCATAGACATAACCACAGGCTAGGCATTGATATTTTTGCATAGTATCCTCCTCAGTAATTTTCACAAAGGACTTCAAAATATGCTTGTGGGTGCTGACAACAGGGGCAAGTTTCTGGAGCTTCAGTTCCTTCATAAATGTAACCACAGTTATTACATTTCCAGTAGACCTTTTCGCCTCTCTTGAACACCATCTGATTTTTAACATTCTCGTATAATTTACGATAGCGTTTCTCATGCTGTTGTTCCACTTTTATCACCTGTCGCCAGGTGTTGGCTATATCAGTATAACCTTCTTCTTCTGCTATATCAGCAAACATTGGATAGAGCTCGCTCCATTCTTCTTTTTCTCCATTTGCTGCATAGAGAAGATTTTTGAGAGTGCTATCAGGAGACCAACCTATAGGATACGAAGCCATAATGTTTCTGGCTTCTCCTTCAAGTCCATTGGCTATCAAATGTTTGATAAAGAGTTTGGCATGTTCTTTCTCATTATCTGCAGTTTCATTGAAGATATTTCTAATCTGTATAAATCCTTCCTTTTCAGCAACACGAGCTGCATATTGATAACGTAACCGAGCTTGAGCTTCTCCAGCAAATGATTTCAGTAGATTATCAGCAGTACGACTATCTTTAAATGACATTTTTTCCTCCTTCTGTTTTATCTAAATTTTATGCTTTCCATAATCCGTGGATATTACAGTATTCTCTAACCTCAATAACTTTTTCTGGCTTTACACAGAAAGTAGCTTCAGGAGCTTCTCCTGGTTGTAGTTCACGGCGTAAGACCTTCTTTGCAGTAAGAACTTCAATCATAGTTATATAATGTTTTTCTTCCATAGGATGAGGTACTGATCCAACAGTTACTTTTACTTTATCTCCAAGATCAAGCAAGACCGGTACATGTTTTTCTGTGGCAGCATCTACTGTGTTGCCTACAAGTAGTTCCATTGGTTTACCACAGCATACCAATTCTCCTCCTCCAACGAAAGTGACTTCTACCACATTGCCACAAATTGGGCAATGATAAAGCTGACGCAATTCAATCATTTTATAACTCCTTATCAATTTATTTATTTTCTTATTGTATTCTTTAGCTTTTTTTGTCAATCCAATTTTTACTTTATGTAACACATTTTATTTTATTATAATCCTTAGTTTACAGAACTCATTTTTCAGGACATACTAAAAAAAATCTCTGGTTATTATTATATTAATTCTATCTTATAAAAAAGAAACACTTTTTTAAAAGAATTTTGGGCTAAATTATAAAAACAGTGTTAAAAATTATTTTCCTTGCCAAAAAAACTATTATTCTTTTATTAGGTTAAGATATACTAATTGTAATGAGGATTCTAAATTGAAGAAAAAAATGTTACCTTTCTTAATCATAATGCTATTCCTATTAGCTGGTTGTGTGGAATATAATGAAGAAATGTGGCTAAATCCTGATGGTTCAGGAAAAGTCTCATTGCGTTTAGTGCATCGTTCCAACTATGCTAACACCCAGGAGATAATGAGGAAAGCAGATTTGCCGGGAATTCATCTGATTAGTTCCCAGGTGCAGAAAAATGGACCTTTTATGATTTATAGGGTAACTTTCAAATTTGACAATATAGAATCCTTCAATAGTGTAAGTGAAGAACCTACTCCGGTAGATTTTTTGGGACAGGTATCAATAAATAAAAATGCCGAAGGGCATATTTTATACAAACGGAGGATTGCTTTAGGTGGATACCATATACCGGAATCAGATGTAGAAAATGATTCTATTGACATCAATTTAATAGCAGACCCCGATGATATTCTAGCAAATATTTATAAAAAACAACAAAAAGATTATCCTAAATGGACTTATACCCTTCATGCACCCTGGGAAATAATTTCTGCTAGCACTACTGCTGATAAGATAGACCATAAAAATAAAACTGTTACCTGGGAGTTTGATACGGAGCAAATGTGGAATAAATCAGAATTAATGGTAGTGGAAATGAAAAAAGGAATAAGCTGGATTGTTTGGGTTATAATTGCGCTAGCAATTCTGCTTTTGGGGTTCTTTATCTATTGGTTAGTTAAAATTAGACATCGTTCACATCTACAGGAAGCCATTAATCATAATCAAGGACAAGAGAATCAGCAATCTAAGCCTACAATAAATCCTGATGAAAGTAGAGAAGAAAAGAACTTAGAATAATTCCCATAAAAAGGATAGCACGGTAAGGGAAGACTATATGCAAGAAGGGAAATTTATAGCATTTTTTGAGATTCCTTTTATCCAAGTATCCGAAGATGAGCGAATAGATTATTCTACACAAAATCCCGAAGATCTTATGTACTGTTTCTTAGTAGTTCCCCCGTCCAAAAGACCTGTTGATGGATTAATTGCCAGATCAATCATTACCTATGCTATGTATGAAAAGTGAGGTATGCTTTGGTGATAATACAATTAAGGGTTAAGTTGTGGTTATATACATAGATATCTTTAGCAATGAGAAGCAAGAAGTAAAAAACAATTTTTGATTTTAATAAATAGGAGGTTTGTTATGAGTTCGTTCTATCTTTCAAGTTTGTCAGCAAAACAAAGAAAGGAGTTAGAAGAAAAGCTTTGGGATATTCAGCATGGAGTTTGTTTTATCTGTGAACAAAAAATTGATCTAGAACTACAAGCAAATGCAATTGACATCGATCATGTAGAACCTATAAGTAGAGGTGGGAAGGATCATCCATCTAATTTCGCATTAACTCATTCAAAATGTAATAGATCAAAACAAGCATCTGATCTTCGTATTGCTAGGATCCTATCTCGCTTTGAACAAATTAGGGAAGAATGCTCAGATCAGATCCGAGGTCCAAATCTTAACAATATTTTTCAGAAATATGATGGGTCTAAATATATGCTCAACATACAAACTGAAGGCCAATGGGCTAAATATTCCTTACCTGAAATAGGAGATAATAATATTTACAAATCTCCAATTTATTTGGATGAACTAAGCGGTATGCGTTATTTCTTTGCAGAATTACCTATAGAATATCTTTGGCATGACGATCGTATCAATCCAAGAGCAATCGGTTCAAACATTTCTAAGTTAATTGAAGAATTCTTCAAAAAACGTCCTCAGTTGCATATTTCTCTTGCTTGGATTGAGATAAATGAATCAAACAACCAAAGCTATGTCAAAATATTTGACGGACAGCACAAAGCAGCTGCACAAGTTATGCTTGGAATTAGAAAACTACCTGCGAGAATTTTCATTAATCCAGATATTGATATCTTACTTACTACAAATACCAATGCTGGTACCATACTTAAGCAGATTGCCTTTGATAAGTCAGTTCAAAGACATCTTGGTAGTGCGTTATACATAGATAGAGTTCAGCAATACCAGAAAGATCTTAACCGTGATCCAGATGATTTTTCATTCTCTGAACTCGATCTCGTTACACATTTTAAGGGAGAATCAAACCAAATGAAGCGTTATATATTGGACGCTGTCAGGGACAGTATTACTCGTCATCCTGACAATCGCCTGAGGGATTATATTGATTTTGGTGGTCGAGCAAAAGAAAAACCACTTTCTTACAGCACTATTGAGAAAACATTTTATTCTTTCTTCATCTATCCAAAGTTGCTTAATACCCCAATTGATTTTAAGATAGAAGAAGGGGAAAATCCTCGTGAATTAGAGAAGGAACAAATCTTAGAATTGATGAATATTATCGCCGATGAGATTTATATTGGAAAATTTGATTTTAGCATCGGCACAGCACAAATTGAAAATAAAATTCAAAAAGGTGAGGAAATACCTGAAGATCATTTAATTGCTTACAGACTTAGTCGTGAAGAAATTATATATAATTGGTTAAAATTAATACGTCAAATTATCAGCGCTAATTTTTCATTCACTATCAGCGCCTTTTATGATGACAAACTATTCCAATACAAATTCTCTGAAACACTGTGGGATAAAATACGATTATTTATTAGAAATTTTAGGGCACTCCCTGTTTGGGTGAATAGACAACTTTCAAATTCCGTATTCGGCGGTAAACAAAATTATGAGTATTGGCAGAAGATCTTTGAAACTGGAATGTCTCCACAAGGTCAACGAGTACTACCTAATCCGATCGATTTAAATTATATGATCAAAGAATAAATATACTTGAATGATAAAGCTTTCTAAACAAGGATTAGATTATACCTTGCCTGCTATGTTGTTTATCAATATTTGCCTCCTAAATCGTGAATGTTTATCAGGAGATATTTAAGGAACCCAATGTGTCTGCGTTTTAGATAGTAGGCAATATGATATATAATCGATGCTTAGTATCAAATAATAGAATTAGAATTGGACGAATATGTGATAATATCTAATTATTTACACGGCATTTTTCAAATCATATGGATTGACCTGTGTGTTAATCTCTATAAAAATAGTTAGGGGGGAACACACAGATTAGCTCTATATAAAATAATCCAATATTCCAAAATATCGACCACCAACGAATAAATTCATAATGTAAACTAATAATTGGCAACTGTTTAATTGGGAATAATGGCAACGAAATTATTACGAAACCGTTACTAGAAACGCTGTTCTATAGTAATGCTGGTATCCAAAGAATAAGCACATAAATCCAGCTTAAAATTCCCAGGATTATGGTTCCATAATGACCGAAAGTATGAGTAGATAGTTTCTTATTTAAGTAATTATTAGTGGCGTTTATATGATTTTGTACTGGTACGATACAGAAAATGGACAAAGTTAAGGCAGCAAAAGAAACTAAAGTACTAATCCAGAAAGGGATAAGGGTGAGGTAATTAATAATACCGCTGGCAAAAATAAATACAGTAAGCAGAGATAAAATCCAGATTATACCACTGAAAGTAAAGTCTCGCTCTTCTTTTTGCCTATTTAATTCACTATCATTGCCTATTTGCTGAAATATTCTAATTATAGCCAGGGGATTGATTAAATCCAGCCAAAAGGCTTTAGCTGTGCTATTTTTGCGGAAGTAATGCAAAAAACGCCAGTTCATATATAACCAGTAGATTTCATACCAACCAAGTGTGACAATGCTCAAGGTTATTAATCTAGGCGTAGGAATATGAAAGAACAAAGGTATAGATTTATCGCTTGAGCCTGAAAGAGCAAGCTCTTCAGCCCAATCAGAAATCTGAATATCGGATTCATATAAAAAGCGCATCAATTCTGATATATCTCGGATTTTAATCCAGTGTGGAGAACGGGTGTCCATTATTAGAGAATCAAGGCTTAGAATGTCCTTCAGAATTAGCGTTAATATCTGATTAGGACTTACAGGACCGAGAGTTTTTCCTTTGTCTGTATAAAAATAACGAGCCATATTCAATGGAAGGGCAGCAGAATATTCTACTGCCCTTAACTATTACCTCAGAAACGAGATATATATTCCAGAAGATCAGCTACTCTGCAAGAATAACCCCATTCATTATCATACCAGCTAAATACTTTGATTAGTTTTCCTTTCGCAAAGGTAGAAGCGGCATCAAAGATGGAAGAACTGCTATTGCCTAATATATCAGTGGAGACGATAGGATCCTCAGAATACTGTAGATAACCCTTTAAATAGGTTTCCGAAGCTTCTCTCATTGCTGCATTTATCTCTTCCTTTGCTACTTCTCTTTCCAGATTAGCACTGAGATCAACTAAAGAACCATCTGGCACAGGAACGCGAATAGCTATGCCATCAAGTTTTCCAGCTAGTTCAGGTATAACTAGTCCTATTGCTTTTGCTGCACCGGTAGAGGTCGGAATCATATTTAGAGAAGCAGCACGTGCACGGCGCAGATCTTTATGAGCAAGGTCCAGAATACGTTGATCGTTAGTAAAAGCGTGCACAGTAGTCATCAAACCATTAACGATACCAAAGTTATCTTGCAGGACTTTAGCTACAGGAGCAAGGCAGTTTGTGGTGCAGGAAGCATTAGAAATTATCTTGTGTTCAGGCATTAAATCAGTGTGATTAACTCCCATAACAACGGTAGCATCAACCGTATCTTTTGCTGGAGCAGTCAAAATTACTTTGGAAGCTCCTGCAGTTAAATGTTTAGCAGCACTTTCTCTGGTATTGAAAACACCTGTGGATTCTACCACATATTCTACTCTCAGATCAGTCCAGGGTAGATTTTGGGGATCTTTTTCAGCAAAGACCCTCACATTTTTACCATTTACGATAATACTATCATCGGTATGATTGATATCAGCTTCAAAAATCTTATGCACACTATCGTATTTTAAAAGATAGGCAAGTGTATTTGCATCAGTAAGATCATTTATTGCTACGATATCAAAATCAGGATGATATTTTACAATTGCGCGGAATACTAAACGTCCGATACGTCCGAATCCATTGATAGCTACTTTTTTCATATTAAATCCTTTTTTTATAATAGAATACTATTATTTGCACTTCCTGACATCAGGCAGAAACTCTGGACCGTATTTTGCATCCTCTGTTCAGCCTTAATAATCCATTTGCGTGGATCAAATCTATTTTTATCTGGCATATAGACATCGGGAGAGAGATCGGGAGGACAGACTATAGCATCTTTTTCCTTTTCCCAGTAGGCTTGAACTGCTGCTGCAATATCCATCTGATAATGAGTGTCCTTATTAAGTTTTACTACTCCATTAGCTATAGCTGTTTGTTGCTGTTCATCAGTTAAACCGGAAGCACCATGTAAAACCAGACCTCTTTCAACTCCATTAGCAATAAGCAAGTCATCTATTTCCTTAATCAAATCCAGACGCAGAACTAGATTTTCACCTTTAGTCACGCCATGATTGGTACCAATGGAAGCGGCAAAGAGGTCAACATTGGTCTTTTTAACAAATTCCAGAGCTTCCTCGGGTTTTGTGTAAAGTTCTATATCAGAGACTATCTCATCTTCCGAACCTTTAATGTAGCCAATCTCTCCTTCAACTATGATTCCATAACGATGAGCAATATCTACTACTTCTTTAGTAATTCTGATATTTTCTTCCAAACTCTCTTTAGAGGCATCTATCATAACCGAACTGACCAGATTGTTTTCAATACAATAGACGATAAAGTCAAAATAGTTTGGGGTAGCGTGATCTATGTGCAATCCTACTCCAGAATGCGGAAATTGTTCGGTAAAAACTTTTGCCATAGCAGAGATAAAACGTGCTCCAGCACAGATATCCTGAGTTTCTCCAGCGGCATATTTACAGGCTCCAGAGCTCATTTGTAAAAGTCCATCCGATTTAACCGCATTATAGCCCTGAACTATTGCTCGCACCTGCATATCAAATACAACATTGGAAGCAATAATGCCAAAACGCTGTTTCTTTGCTTTGAGAAAAACCTCTTTCATTTGTTGTCCTGTTAAAAACATTTCAACCTCCTCTTTAATTATATTTTTTCATTTAACCTTAATTTTTACATTTAATAGAGAATGTCAAGTTAAATCCATATCAGGATTTTCTTCTATCTGTACCTGATAATCTTTCTCATCTGCCAATTCTAAAATCACTGTACTTTCCTTAATAGGAAGCTCTTCTACGCTTTTAAGCTTCTTTTGGATTTGACGACTGCGATGGCTAGCATCTTCAATGGTATTGGATGCCTCTTGCAACTTTTTCTGGGTCTTATCCAATAAGTTTCCAAATTTAGCAAAATCAGTTTTTATAGCGCCTAATATCTTCCAAACTTCGCTTGAGCGTTGCTGAATGGCTAAAGTGCGAAATCCTAATTGCAGACTATTTAAGATAGCAGAAATGGTTGTAGGACCAACTGCTACTATATGATATTTCTGCAATTCTTCAAAGAGTTTGGGATCATGCAAAACCTCTGCATATAAACCTTCTATAGGAAGAAAGAGCAAGGCAAAATCTGTGGTCAAAGGCGGAGTAATATATTTGTTCTGGATATCTCTAGCACATTTCAATATTCTATCTCTAAGGGCTGCTCTGGCAGTTTCTACAGCGGCTAAATCACCTTTATCCCAAGCATCTACCAAAGTATTGTAATCGGAAAGAGGGAATTTAGCATCTATGGGTAGATATACCTTCTCATTAGTATCTTCTCTGCCAGGTAAACAAATGGCAAATTCTACTACCTCATTTGTATTTTTATCCGGTTTCCAGTTCTTTACATACTGACCCGGACTTAATATCTGTTCTAAAATAGCTTCTAGTTGATATTCTCCTTGCATTCCTCTGATTTTGACATTGGAGAGCACTTTTTTCAAGTCTCCAACTCCATTAGCTAGATTCTGCATTTCCCCTAAACCTTTGTAGACTTGTTCCAATCTATCACTAACCTGTTGGAAAGATGCACTTAAGCGTTTTTCCAGTGTATCCTGCAACTTCTCATCAACAGTTTTCCGCATTTCTTCCAATTTGTTCTCATTGCTGGTACGAATCTGTTCCATTTTCCCTTCCATTGTCGTTTTTAGGGATTCAAATTGAGTCTGTTCAGTGCCAACCAGTTCTTGAAGTCTGCGAGATAAGGATTCGGATAGTTCTCGCAAAGAATTGCTTAATTCATTCCGGTTTTTAGCTGCATCTTCATTTATTTGCTGATTCAGTTTTGTTAGAGAAGATGATATTTCTTCCCGATTACTTCTATTTTCTTTGTTAATAGCTTCATTTTGCTGATGTAATAAAGCAATTAATTCTTTTCGTGTATCTGATTCCAAAGATAATAAATCAGTTCGCAAACGCTGTATATCATCTCTCAGATTATGTTCAAAAGATTCTATAAGTAAAGATTGGTGATTAAAGGAATCTATTAATTTTTCCAGTCCTTGATTTTTTCGCAATAAGATAATAATCCCTACAATACTTAAGATTGCTATCAGAATACATAAAAACACAATGATATTCATTGATTATGCTCCTTTATCAAAAAAACTTTAAATGTCTTTTTTCAGAAAGATATTATTAAATAAATACCATAATATTATTCAATTCATTCGTCAAGCATAAATTGAGCGAGTAAATGGCTATCATTTTTAAACTATCATTGCGATTATTTCAAGCCAACTATTTAAAGAAAGTAATCAATAAGCAGAGAAGAAAATGATATAACTCTATAGATTTAAAATTATTATCCCGCACTTTTGTCTCTTGTCCCCTACTTAACTCTCTCTTAACACTTTAGGCAAGAAAGAGTCAAGAGAGAGTAAGGGGCTCTAAGCGGATACCCTAAGCTGGAATATTTGACTTATAATATTAATTACGGATAGCAATTACCTTATAAAAGACTTTTGATAGATTACGAGTATCTAAAAAGCTGGTTCCACTTACAGTTTGTAAGAGGATATAAGTTCCGTAAGGATCTTCAGCAGTCCAGATTTGATAAGAAGTTGCATAAGGCACAGTTTGCCAAGAGAGGTTGATTCCCTCAGAGCTAGATGAGATATTGACAATTGGAGGAAGAAGGGTATATACAATTCCAGTGCCGGACACATTGATGTTAATTAAGCTTTCATCGGGGTCATTACTAGAGATGGCTACTTCACCATTATAAGCTTCTGCAGCAGTGGGGGTAAATATAAGATTAAAAACAGAAGTAACTCCAGGATAAATATTAAAGTCAATAGTATTTCTTTCTAAATTATCAGTAGCGTTTAAGGAAGGATTCATTGAAACGATACTATCCGAAGGAGTAACAGAATAACCTTGCGAAGTAGTGATAGTTCCAATGAGGTTTGCATCGCCACTGTTTTGAATAGTAAAACTCTGAACAGCAGAAGTTCCTACTTCAATATTTCCAAACTCTATATAAAGTTGAGAAACAGTTATATCTGGTGCTTGAGAAATAGGTTCAAGGTATAATTTTATATTATATCTCCGGCTAACGACCATTCCTCCAGTAAAGATATTAGTCTGGTCTTCGGTATTACTCCAGACGAAGCGATAACCATTATTCATAGGAGTATATTGGAGAGTTCCTGTGTTACTAGCTGTTTCCACCAGGCTAAAAGCGGTATCCACTAAAATATTATCTGTTCCATTCCATTCAAAGGGATTATTGAAGGTCATCATATCAAATCCACCTTCCTCAGGCATATAAGCGGGATTAGAATAAGTGGTTAAAAGACCTTCAGGGTTATGCCAGTTTGCAGCATCATTAGCGCTAGTATGTTTCATTCGTATTACAAATTGAGGTAAAGGAAGGGCTGGAGTTGTAACCACATAAAATCCTAAGGCAGTTATTCTTAAAGGACCAGTAATGCCTGCCTCATTCAATTCTGCAGCGGTATAGACAGATTGACCGTGAACACTATTATTGCAAATATTTAAAGGACTGTTTTGTGCTCCAGTAGTAACCGAGGTTCCAGTTCCAATAATTATGGCTGAAATTATATTTGGAGTAGCAGTGACCGTGTTTGAAGGAGCTGATTCTCCGGCTGGATTGATATAAATAGTTGTAACATAATAAGAATAAGTAACACCGTTAATTAAACCAATATCCTGATAGGTAGTTTCCGTAACATCTTGTATAGCAGTGCCATTGCGATATACCCTATAAGTGCTAATTAATCTGTCTTTAGTTTGTTCCAGAGAACTAATCCTTCCTTCTGCCGGATTCCAATTTAGAGTTACAGTAGAATTTCCCGATACAGCAGTAAGATTGGTAGGAGGATACATATTTGGTGTTACAGTAATCGTAGGAGTAGGTGAGGATTCTCCATTAGAATAAATAGCCACAAGATAATAAGAATAGGCAATTCCATTAGTGACCGAAAAATCAGTATAACTTAAAGCAGTAACAGTTTCCAAAACAGTAGAATTCCTATATATTTTATAGCCAGTAGGATTACCTGAAACAGGAGCAGTCCACGAAAGATGTACCGATTGATGACTTGGAATAGCAATGAAATTTTGAGGAGGTAAAAAAGTTTGTATTTGCGGGAATATTTTTAGCCTTAAATTGGGAAGATTGTTTGTTGAAGTTAAATTAGTAGGAGCCGAAGAATCGCTTCTATTTTGTCTTGCACGGCTTAAGCTAGTAGTAGTATAGGTCCACATTGGATAACTAGATATCCAGGCTTGATATCCTTTAACGATTAAGATGGCAAGATTGGAAATTCCATCATAGACAAACATAGTAGATAGGTTGACCTCCATCCAGCCAGAAGTAGAATTATTAGGGAAAGCACCATTGAAGACCTGAGTGTAACCACTCGTGCTATAAGTGCCAGAACTCAAAGAGGAAGCTGTGGTATTTTTCATATATATGGTTACCGGTTCAATAGGATTGGTATCAGAGCCACTTGCTTTATAATAGGCAAGGGATTTAATAGTACAGGCAGAACCTATTTCACTGGCTAAATAGATGGCTTCATGAGCAGAATAATTATAATATCTATCTAACGGATAGCTCTGAGTGCTAGTCCCGGTTCCTATGGTTACAACGATGGGTGCTCCCACTTCAACAGTTTCAGAATGTTGAGCAGTAGTAGTTCCTGCATTAGCAGTAAATATTAGGTTAATTAAGGTTCCACTACTAATGCTGGAAGCAGCACTAACAGTAAAAGACAAAGTTTCAAAAGCACCCGCAGCTAGAACGGGGAAAGTATCTGCTCCATTAATAATTGTTATTCCAGTATTATTACAGGTTAAAGTTGCAGTTCCAGGAGGGGTTGGAATCTGTCCTATATTGACGATATTGATGTTAACATTTACGGTTTCACCAGGATCGAATATTCCATTACTATTTCCACCACTATCATTGACCGTCATATTATTAAAACCGAGTTCTGGTACAACAATTTCCAACTGGAAATTGTAAGTCCAGGTTGAAGTATCAGAAGTTATATTAATAGTGAAATTAGCTTGATGATGCGCTGGACAATTAGGTGATACGAATAGAGTATAATTGGTTTGAGGATAAGCAGTTCCTTGAGCTGGAATAGTTCCATAGACAGCATTAGAGTTAATAATAGAGACATAAGTATCACTAGTATTAATCACAGCGGACACTCCAGTAGCATCAACCATACCACGATTTCCCAAGCGAATAGAGAGTTCGGCATTTTCTCCAGGTTCTAAATGATTATTAGCATTAGGATCAATCACCAATATTTGTTCCAAAACCACATATGGATAATCAGGTAAAATGGGACGAGTAGTGATAAACAGGGCTGAATTATTAGAAAGAGGTGCAGCAGCAGTTGGATAAGTGTTATTGAAAGTGTATTCCAATCCTCTAGTTTCAGTATGGTCTTCTATTCCGATAGTACAATAATTACCATGAGGATAGACATCACCGGAGCCAGTATCTACATTATTGAATTGTTGGTATTGGAGCTTAATTTGTCCATCTCCGGTAGCAGTAGGATAATAGACCGGGTCATATAAAATAGCTTCAAAGGTTTCCAGTGAGCTATTATTATAGCCGGAAATAATATGATACCATTCCACCACATAATAGTGCCAAGTAGGATTATAATAAGTGTAAACGCCACTACCTGTACCAAGAGATAAATCATCCCAGAAGACAGCGACCATAGGACTTGGACCTCCTGCATCAGGTATTCTCCAGTTACGCCAATCTGCATCCTGCGTTGCATCGAAAGCAATAAAACCGTTGGAAGAGATAGATGCTTGAGTATATTCTATACCATAGAATTTAAAGGGGAAGGGAAGATTTACAGTTGTGATGGCTACAGCTGAAGTTTGATCACCTTCATCAGAAGAATATTCGGGATCATAGAGTGGAAGAAGAGTTCCATTGCCACCTTCTGCAGGAGCAATACCAATCCAGTTATAAGTTGGACATTGGTCATAGGCTGTATCACCCTGATCAAAAATAAAATAGCCATAGGCATCCTGACCCAATGGATCGTGTATAGTTGTCTGTCCTATAGTGATAGTAAAATAGATAGTTTCTTTGTAACCTGCAGAGTTATAGAGATAAAGTTCCAGAGGTATTACCATACCATCTATACAGGTACTGCGAGCAAAAACGGTAAAAGTATTAGAATTATTAGCAACAGCTGAACCAACAGGGATGGATCCATAAGTCCCCAGAGAGTCAGTTACAACAAAGTAAATATCATGAGAACGAAGTTTTGCTTCTATACCAGTTAAAGCAAGTGAACCAGCATTCGTTAGATTGATAGACATAGGTAAATTATCACCTGGATAAATACAGTTGTTGGGAGCACCTATAAAAGTATAAGAGGTTATATTTAAATTACCATTATGCACAGTAAAGGGGATAAATACTTCCCAGCTACCTGCCGTTGTTTCAGCAACGAATTTTAAGGAAAATTGATGTTGATCAGGACAATCTGGTGCAATTTGGATTGTGATAGGTTCTATATTCGCACCGATAGCTTGAGGATTGATGGTATTATATTCTATTCTATCCGCATTGATTAAGGTAATATAGGGATCAGAACAATGGGCATTGCCAGCAGGATTCAAAACTTGAGTAGATGTATTTTTTAGAAACACAAACAAATCAATAGATTCTCCAGCATCTACAAGACCATTTCCATTGCCCCACATATTGTCATCAATTTCTATACCATCATAAACAATCCCACCACTGTTATCAATGTTAATCGTAGAAATTAGCGGTTTGAAATCAGCTTTGTTAATAGTTAAAGTTAAAGAACCAGAAAGATTGGGAGCAAATTCTAGATAGGCTATACCTTGGGCATTTGTATAAGCTAAAGCTTGTTGTCCATTTGTATTGCTTAATACAACAGATGCTCCAGCAACAGTTTGATTTGAATCATTAAAAACCGTTATTTCTAAAGTAGAGGAACCAGCAGGAATGGAGCTAGGAGCATTAGAAATAAAAGTTGAAGGAATACCAACATATACTGAGGCAGTAGGGTCTCCAATCAAGTTGCAATAGCTAGCGAAATTATAAGCTTGTGTGGAATTGCTAACACCGTAGACAGCATATAGATAAAGTTTAGCATAGAGCATTGCTTCGCCCATATTTCGCATACCTAGAGGATAAATTCCATGAAAGATTCCTATATCAAGACAATTATTCATAGGTGTATGAGTTGATGAAGTTGCCATTCCGATAGAGGTTATAGCCCCTCCTAAAGTTGCTGCACTACCATAACGAACCACGGCTTCTGTAGTGCTTGTACTGTTATGGAAAGAACCGGTACTACAGGTAAGGAACACACTATGAAATAGCTTATAACCGTTATTTAGTTGATTGATGGTACTAGGCCATCCACTCATATTGATATAGCCGCGAAAGTTATAAAATACTACTCCTTGATTTATAGCACTATTGATAGTGGTGGAAGAAGGAGAAGTTCCATAAACTTCAGTGTAAGTATAGGAAGGATTAACCATCAGGGAATGATCATGGATATATCTATTGGTATAAATAGTAGAAATGCCAGAAGATCCTGAATCCCCAACGAGTAGCATTCTATTGAGCCAGGAAGCGGTGCTAATATTTATATCTCGTTCCAGAGAATAGACCTTTGCCATATAATTAACCATATCTGCCGAATTTGCAACGGATATTCTTCCTATTGCTGCATCGCCAAGATTATCATTTCCGGCTAACCAGGTGTAAAAATAATCAATATAACTATTGTAACTCGGGACGGCTATATTGCCAGAAGCATCTCCAATTAAGACGATATAATCTGGACGCGATGAAGGATTATTATATTGGCTCTGGATGTAATTTTTTATAGAAGTAGTGCTAGTTCCAGTAGTTGCCGTACTAACGGCATTAACCAGATATCCTTTTTGCTTTTTCCAGTTCACATAGTTATTGACTTGAGTTTGATATGTGGTATCGGAATAATTTCCATATATAACCAACATTCTTGGACGAGTATAAGTTATTTCATCACGAGTAATAAACTGTTCATAATTCAAAATCAAAGCGGGATAGATATTAGCAAAGGCAGGAGATAAGTTCAATGGTGGGTTCATTTCGTTGATAGATGGTTGATTATCAAAATTTAATTGAATATCCATAGATTCCAGGATAGATAATGTTTGTTTGTCCTGATCATACTGAAAGGGATAGATATTAAGTGAAATTACTCGGAAATCACGCATTATCTGAGGTTCTGAAATAACTACAGAAGTTGCAGGATATAATTCTTCATTATATCTTCCGTTTGCTTTCTCAGAACTAAGTAAAGAGTCAAAATCAAGTTTAATTTGATTCTGAATATTTTGCTGAGTTGCATTTATCTGAATATTTACCCCTCCCTGGTAAGGAATGGCAATCATAGTACTAAATACAGGAAGAGTTTCTGTCTCTTCAAGAAATAGGTAGGGAACATCATCTATTTTAACATTAGAAAGGTTATTAACTTCACCTCTTTCCATAGACCATTCCGGTAATTCAAAGTGGATTTGAATAGAGCTACCTGACGAGCTAACTAAATTAAACGGTGGAACAGAAGTTTCTGCGAGGAGATATAGTGGGGAAAATAGTATCAGGATAAGAGATAAATATTTATAAGTTTTTCTTTTCATTTATTGTTTCCTTTAATAAAAAGCGGCATAAGTTTCATATAAATAAATGCAAATTCTGGTCCAAAAATAAATTTATTTAATGGATCTCAGGTTATTTTCAGTAAAATATTTTATTTCCTATTACTGAAAAAAATTGATTGTTTTTCCTATTTGTTGGAATAAGCTTTTAATAAGAAAAGGAGTAAAAAGATACAGTGAAACAACAGGTAAATTTGGGAATAAACGGAATGCATTGTGCAGCCTGCAGTGCAAGAATAGAAAAAGTTCTGTCCAGTTTAAAAGGAGTCAGTTCTGCAAGTGTTAATCTTGTTCTAGAAGAAGCAGCCATTGAATTTGATGATAGAAACCTCAAAATAGAGGATATAGTCAAAGCAATAGAATCTCTTGGTTATACGGTTAGAGAAAGCGTTGTGCTTACAGAAGATGAGCAAATGCAAAAAGTGCAAACAGCCAAGAAAAATATGTTACAGATGTGGATAATAGCCATCATTGTAATGGTAATAATGTTACTGATGATGGTTCCTTCCAGGATGCCACCCTGGCATAATTTAGGGAACTGGCTAATATTTTCTTTAACAGTTTTAGGGATGTTTTTCCCTGCTCGTAGAGTCTATATTTCTGCTTTTAAGGCATTAAGCACTGGCATTACTAATATGGATGTATTGATAGCTCTAGGCACTATAGCTTCATTGCTGGTAGTTCCTTTATCTTTAATAGTCAAAGGAATACGAGCAGAGGACTTTGGCGGAATAGCAGCTATGATTCTAGCATTTCATCTGACTGGAAGATACCTGGAAACAAAAGCACGAGGTCAAGCTTCTTCAGCGATAAGAAAACTTATCAATCTTGGTGCTAAAACAGCTATAGTTCTAGTAGATGGAGAAGAAAAAGAGATTCCGGTACATAAACTTAATACAGATGACATCTTCTTAGTAAAAGCAGGGGCAAAAGTTCCTGCGGATGGAATTATTGTTGAGGGTAGTGCCAATCTTGATGAATCTATTGCTACTGGAGAATCTTTACCTGTATATCGTCAAACTGGAGATAGAGTGCTAGGTGCAACTTTGAATCTGGATGGTTTTATTAAAGTGCGGGCAGAAAAAATAGGTAAAGATAGTTTTCTGGCTCAGATAATAAAAATGGTGGAAGATGCTCAAAATTCCAAAGTACCGATTCAACTTTTAGCAGATAAGATAACATCTATATTTGTTCCTGTAGTTATAACCTTATCAGTTTTGACCTTTTTTGCCTGGCTTCTTTTTCCTTCTTTTATAAGCAATATCAGCGAGACATTGCGAGGAATTATTCCATTAAGTTCAGCAAATTACGGTTTATCAGCTGCATTGATGGCAGCAATTGCTACATTGGTAATTGCCTGTCCTTGTGCTCTTGGATTGGCTACTCCTACTGCTTTAATGGTGGGAAGTGGTTTAGGTGCTGAAAAAGGAATTCTTATTAGAAATGGAGAGGCTCTACAAAGGATGAAAGATGTAAAAGCGATGGTTTTTGATAAAACTGGCACTATTACCTACGGTAGATTAAGGCTAGTAAAAATAGTAAACTATAAGCTTTCAGAACGAGAGATATTACAGATCGCTTTCAGTCTTGAGCAAGGTAGTGAACATCCTTTGGCTAAAGCTATTATTTCGGAAGCATTAGCTAATAACCTAGAAGCATTGCCCATTGAAGAATTTGTTAACTATAGTGGGAAAGGAATCTCTGCAAAAGTAGAAGGTCAGATTCTTTATTTGGGAAATCTTACTCTTCTAAGAGAAAAAGGTATAAAAGAAAATGAGGACAGCCTTAAAGATACTCAATATCCTTATGCTTCCAGCGTATTTCTAATGGATGAAAAACAAATTCTAGGCATTCTGTATTTTGCTGATACTATTCGTCCGGAAGCATCAAATGTGGTAAAAACACTTCAAGGAATGGGAATTGATAGTATCTTATTAAGTGGAGATAATCAAGAAGCTACTTCTGCAATTGCAGCAGAGTGTGGTATTAATAAATTTATATCAGATGCACTTCCTGGAGATAAGGCTCATATCATTAAAAAATTGCAAGAAGAATATGGTGCTATAGCAATGGTAGGGGATGGCATTAATGATGCTCCAGCACTTAAACAAGCAGATATAGGCATAGCTCTTGGTCAGGGAGCAGATATAGCCATTGAAGCAGCAGATATTGTTATTGTTCCCAATAAAATAGAGCTCATTCCCAAGGCTATAAAGCTTTCACTCGTTACCTTCCAGAAGATTAAACAGAATCTCTTTTGGGCTTTCTTTTACAATGTTATAGCCATCCCCTTAGCTATTTTTGGTGCATTACATCCCATTATCGCTGAAATAGCTATGGCTATCAGCTCGGTGACAGTGGTCAGTAATTCCAATCTATTGCGTCGTGAATTACGCCATCTCTAAGACTTTTAATAAGTGAGTTCAGGGCGTGGTCTCATCTATATAATTTACAAGACGAGATAGACAGTTAGTATAGGAACCAAGCTCATTATCATACCAGCCAAAGATTTTAGCGTGAGTCACAGGCATATAAACTGATTTTTCTTTATTAGCTCCTAGCTCCTCAAGGGTTTTTGGCGGGACAGCAATAAAACTGGTACGAGTGTGAGTCTCGTTTGCTTCTATCACTACTGCAGCCATATTGCCAATCATATCGGCTGATACATTTTGTCGTTCAGTATAGGTCAATAAACCGTTTTGTGGACCTTCTGCCGCTTGTTTATAGATGCCATTTATTAGTTTTCTTGTAATATTTGGTTGTCCCAATTCATTTAGTTCCGTATGGAAGGTCACATTAAGGTTAATAAGAGAAACGGTATTTATAGGAATTCGCACGGAATCAGCCATAAAACCTATATTTTTAATTTCTGGCATAACCAGTTCCAAAGCTTTAGTAACGCCAGTAGTAGATAGAATAATATTGTTAAGAACGCTGCGAGTTTTACGAAGGTCAGAAGCTCCTGCTTTAGGTACAGAATCCAGAATGCTCTGAGAATTTGTGGCAGCATGAATAGTGCTCATAGATGCAGTCATTATATTAGCAGTCTCTTTATGTTCCAATAGGGGTTTAATCATATGAGCCAGACCGGTGGTAGTGCAGCTTGCAGCTGAAATTATATGATGTTTTTGAGGGTCATAATTGAGGTGATTTATACCATAAATCATCGTTATGCTATCTGGATTATTTTCCATAACTGCGGCTTTACTTTTGAAAGGAGCAGAACAGATAACTTTGAGAGCACCTGCTGCTAAATGTCCTCTTAAACAGGGTACTCCTTGTTCTGGTATGATATTGGGGTCTAAAAAATTACCGGTGCAATCAACTACTATCCGCACACCTTCTTCTAACCAGTTAATATCCTTAGGGTCACGAGCGGTACGAAGTACGGTTATAGGCATTCCTTCAATCTCCAAGATAGGCTTTTGTGGGTCTATAACCTTAATTTCTGCCTTAGGTCCAACTATACCGTGTAAGAATTTGTGAATACTTCCATAAGTAGAATCCATTTCCATTGCTTGAATCAGGTCATCCAGACTTTTTCCTACTTCTCTGCCAAAGTTAATGACTATACCATCAAAATGACGAAGATGTACCTGGTTCCAGAGCAGCAGTTTGCCTATTCTGCCCAATCCATTGATTCCGAGTAGCCTTTTACCTTTCAGTTGGGTGTTCATTGTTTTCTCCTTATCTATATTTTTTATAAGTAAGTATATTAACCTGGTATGGTTTCAACTGGATAATGTCCTAAATATATAGAACCACTGGATGCATCAATAGCTATCTTGTCTCCAGAATGTAGTATGTATTCGCCGATGCGACAGATATTTTCTTCTTCTATAACTTTTAGTTGAGGACAGTTAACTATACCTATAATTCCTAAACGGACGGCTGTTACTGCAGCATGAGAAGTGACACCACCACGGGAAGTTAACAGACCCTGACAATCAAACAGAAGTTCCATATCTTCAGGTACGGTGTCTGGTTTGACTAGGATTAAAGGCATATTTTTATCTTTGAGTTCATCTATATCTTTACGAGAGATGACAATTATTCCATTCAGTGCTCCTTTTCCAACTCCAATTCCATTGCCTAAAAGTTTCAGTTCACGTTTTGGTACATTGAACACCGTATATTGTTTAACCTTAGTTATCAGTTGATTCCGAGTTTGCAGAATATATAATTGTTCTTTACGAGGTCCCTCAAAAGTAAATTCCATCTCTTGATGTGGGTATCCCCGTTCTTCAATCATTAGACGAGCCAAGGAAAGTAAACGAGCATAAATTTCCGGAAAATCTTTTTCCAGTGAAACCTGCACAGGTGTCTTGGATAGTTTCCGTTGCTGTTCAGAAATAGGCAAAGTATACACCAATCCCGCTACCACATCCTCACCTTGACTGCATAAGGTAAAATCACCATTCAGAGTAATTCCTGGTTCTTTACTCCAATCTGCATAAGTGAATACTACTCCTGTTCCCGAATCAAGGCTAATATTACCTAAAATCATCTTCTGAATAAGAACGGCTGTGCCCCAATCATCTGCAATCTGAAGTTTTTGACGGTATAATCGTGCCCTATCAGTGTTCCAGGAATCTAAAACATGGTTTATAGCCTGTTTAAGCTGAAGAAATACATCTTGCTCAAAGGTTACCTTATGATAAGCTAAAACCTCTTTATAGGAAGTGCACATCTGTCTCATCTGATCAGGCGTAAACTGAGTCTTAAGTTGTACCTTGTAATGACGTTTATAATTAATCATTACCGCATCAAACTCATCTCGGTCAATCCCATATGCCATTCCCCAGCTTTGCAGGAGACGGCGATAACAATCCCAAGCAGTCCATCCAAAATTAGGCATAGTGCTAAGCTTAAGAGTTATTTCATCGTTCATACCAATATTAAGGAAAGTGCACATAGCTCCTGGCAAACTCATAGGAGCGCCAGAACGAACAGATAGCAATAAAGGAGCTTCTGGATTGCCATACTCCAAGCCAGTATAATTTTCTATCCGATTGACATTAGAGCGGATTTTTTCATCCAGTTCTTTCTCCATTTCCGGATGAGCTCTAATTATATTACGAGCCCGGAAGAGTTCGGTAGTTATAACAATTCCTGCTGGTATGGGAAATTCATACTGTATCATTTTTTTCAGGAAATAAGCCTTAGCTCCTAGGAGCACTTGATTATCTAAACGACGATTATTTGTATGCAGAGGCACAAAGAGTACATCAGGGTCATAACTCATCACTACACTCAGGTCTTCTGGAGCAAATATATTCTTCATAGCATTCAAAGATGTGATAATCTGAGTGATAAAATTGTCTATGGATTGAACCAGAAAGGAGCCGCCCAATAACTTACAGAAAAATTCTTCAGCGAACATCTGTTGGCTTGTTAGTTTTTTATACTTTCCAGTTGCTCCCTTGACGGGTAAATTGCTAAGTTCCTGTTCGTAAAAACGATAGAAGTATTCATTTATTAATTCAGTTATGCTATCTTTTATTTGTTTGAAGAGGTCAAGATATTGGTCTAAGGAAAGTCTGACTATACGTTGACTGGATTTTAACATCTCTAAAGCATTAGAAAAAGCACTGATGGAATAGCCCTCGTGAATTAATCCTAACTCATATAATTCCAGGATATGTATGATACGCTTAAGTGTCTTAGCGGTTAGATATTCCAGATTTAGCTGTTGAATATTCTTTTCTATTAATCTTTCTATCAGATTTTCCAGACGGAATATCATTCCCATAGCTTCCAATTTCGGTTCTCTATATTGGCCATACATAGAGGGTATACCGGCAGCTATATGTCTTTTATAATATATATTTTCCCAGGCTTGAGTGGGTTGAGGGTCAAGCACAATTTTATTCAATCTGCTTATATATTTAAGCATCTGATGGATGCTGCTATCATAGTCATTGCGTGCTAAACTCTGTTTCAACCGTAGCTGTTCCTTCTGGTCAAACCAGTTGTATCGGCTTAGAAACTTTGTTATATCGTAAGGATCCAGTCGGTATTTATCCAGCAGAAGATAATAAATTCGGCATAGTAGTTCTAATTTTTTAAGGGGGATATCATCATTTTTTATTGATTTAAATAAAGGAGTAATACTTTGCCAGGATTGATTGAGGAGAGTTTTAGCATCTAAATTATGGTCACTTAAAAACTTGTTCACAGCCTGATGCTGAGTTTTAGTTATATTATCAGGATGGCTAATGTAGTTATCTACATCCTCAGGCACCAAACCTTTCAGATGAGTGGGGTCAAGGTCTATCCAATAATTTAAGATCTCTTGCATAAGCTGAATCTGGGTATTATTACTTTCAGTATGCACTTGTTTGCGGACAAAATGCATCAATAAGTCCTTTCTATAGCAAAGTTCATCAATCTCAGTGCTCAAATCTCTAATTTCTCCCTCTGCTCCTATCTCATTATAAAAGACAGGTAAAAGTCTTAAAAGATGCTTTACTTGTACATAGATAGGTTTGATATTACTATTTAGAAATGCGGATACATCTTTCTGAAATAAATCAGTATCGGAAACAAAGATTCCTTGCTGGATTATAGCTATGGTTAAAGCAGCTAATAAATCTTTACAAAATGCTGGATTAATACTAATAAGTTGAAGCCATACTCGTATATTTTTAATATGATTTTTATTAGCAATAATTTGCCAGTCTTGGTTGATTTTTATTTCTCCTGGTGGAATAAAACCAAGATCTATTATCTTTCTTATTAATCGTTTTCCCAGTTCTGGCTCTTGAGGGTCTAGCACTGCCTTACCAATGGTGAGCACACAGTCCAACACAATACTGGTATGTATATCCTTATATTCTGCTAGGTAATCAAATACAGAGTCTAATAGTGAATTTATTTCTTTAGGAGACAGGGTTTCTCTTAAATGCCCTAAAATCCGATTAAAATCCCATAAAAGATGGTCAGTAAGACCATTCATTGGTGGAAGACTTAAAAGATAAAAGATATAATGGATTTTTTCTGGTAAACTAGGCATTTGTGCCAATAAGTCTCTATGACGAATTGCTATATCATTGAAAGAAGGAATTTCTTTCAATTCCTCAATATTTTTAACCTTGGTTAACCTATTTAAATGTTGGTTGTAGAACCTGGTACCTATAGTTTTGGAAAGGTAACTGCGACTGAGAGTAATTAAATCAGCATATTTATCATACCATTCCTCAATAGATGCACTGGATTTCCACAATTTTAGAGAAGATTGATAGATTGATTTTAATAGCTTTAATAACCTTTCGGGATTGGATATCTTGGAGTAAAGAAGCTGAAGGGTTTTATAGCATTGTCCCGTTAACGGAATAAATAAATCAGGATAATTCTCATACCATTGTTCCAATATTTCTACACAATGTTCCAGAACTATTTGAGTAACTTGTTCCTGCCCAGCTAAAGCACTGGTGAAAGAAAGAAATTCAGTTATAGTTTTCTGTCTAGTTTCTTTTTTTTCTGCTTTCTTAAAAATAGTCTCAAAGATATCAAGGATAATTGATAAAGCTTTATCTCTTTCTGGAAGCTGAAGATAGAACCATAAATCGCCAAAAACACTTTGTCTAAGTAAAAACAGCACCTCATCCCAATTGGCATATGGATGATGATACTCTTCCAAAAATTGCTTGGTCCGCTGTTGTATACCAAAATAATTGGCGCTTTGCTTTAGCAACCACTGGCTTTCTGGCGAAAGAACAATCTCTTTTACCTGAGTTTGTGCCAGGTTTTCGGCTAAAGCCTGAGACTGTATTTTATCCACACTTATCCTCAAATATTCTTTAGGATTATTAAATTATGATTATTTTGATGTTCCCTAAAAAAGCTGAATTTCAATGCTCTTAATTCTATAAATATTATTTAGGTTTTAATGTCAAGATTCTTTTCAGTGAGCGTCAAACCAGCTATGACCATATCCGATATCTACTTTTAAAGCGACAATACGACTGTATTTTTCTGGTAATGCTTCTTCCATAGCTTTTCTAACCAGCTTCTCTGCTTCCGGTAAAAATTGTTTATGCACTTCAAAGACTAATTCATCATGAACCTGTAGTATCATCTTGATTCTGGGATTATCCTTAATCTGTTTATGTATATCAATCATAGCAATCTTGATAAGGTCAGCTGCTGTACCCTGTATAGGCATATTTACCGCCACTCTTTCTGCTTCTGCTCTTAATCCTTGGTTGCTGCTATTTATATTTTTGAGATAGAGCTTTCTGCCAAACAGGGTCTGACAAAATCCGTGTAATCTTGCTTCTGCTTTGCAGTTATTAATGAAAGCACGGATAGTCGGGAAACGATGGAAATATTCATCAATGAGCTTTTTAGCTTCTTCTTGAGAAATTCCCAGTTCCCGAGAAAGCTTTTTCTGTCCCATTCCATAAAGCAGACCAAAATTTATGATCTTAGCTTTTCTTCGTTCTTCGTCAGTAACCTCATTCAACGGTTTTCCCGAGATTAAAGCTGCAGTTTGTCGGTGGATATCTATATCTTGTTTAAAAGAATCTATCAGTACTTGATCTCCGGACATTAATGCCAGCAATCTCAATTCTATCTGAGAGTAATCTGCATCCATCAGTTCCCAATCAGGATCAGCTGCTATAAAGGCTTTACGAACAGTTTTACCTAAATCTGTCCTAACTGGTATATTTTGAAGATTGGGATTAGAAGAAGAAAGCCTACCAGTTGAAGCCACAGTCTGATTAAAAGAAGAATGTATTCTTCCGGTTTTAGGATTGATAAGCTTTGGCAATGCATTCACATAGGTGGATTCCAGTTTACTCAACATCCGGTATTGTAAAAGTTTCTCTGCAATCTCATATTTTTCTGCTAGCTCTTCCAGCACTGCACTATCAGTGGAGTAACCCCTTTTAGTCTTCTTTTTTGCTGGTAATTTCTTTTCCTCAAAAAGGACTTTTGCCAGTTGCTGAGTTGAATTAATATTAAACTCATATCCCGCATAGGAATAAATCTCTTCAGTCAGTTTTTCCAGTTCTTTATTGATACTTCTGGAAATCTCCTTCAATACTTCTGTATCAATGCTTACTCCATTCTCTTCCATCTGTTGTAAAACTGGTATCAAAGGAATTTCTATATTTTCATACAACTCTTTTAAACCTGTATTTTCTAATCTCTTCATATAGATAGGATAGAGCATATAGACCACCCAGGCATCTTCTGCAGAATATTCACAAGCCTTATCTACTTCCAGCAGATCAAAGCTGGGACAGGTCTTTTTGTTTATTAAGCTGGAAAAAGTAACCATCTCATATTGAAGTTCGGTAGCAGCACAGGTATCTAGAGAATATTGATTGGTTCCAGGGTCTAAAAGATATGCCGCAATCATTGTGTCCGCAATTTTATTATTCCAGTGCCAGCCTTCCTGGTGCAAGACAATCATATCATATTTAATATTATGTCCTAGAATTAATTTCCCTTTTAAGGCTTCATTCAATTCACGCAAAGTCTTCTCTTTAGGGAGATTTTGCTGATCCTTATGTCCAAGAGGTAGGTACCAAGCCACATCAATTTCAAAACATAATGAAATACCAACTAAATCAGCTCGCATAGCATCTTCAGATGTAGTCTCCGTATCCAGACTCACCAGATTTACCTGCTTCAAGTCCTCCAGTAATTTAGCGTAATTTTCTGGTGTTACCAGTGATGCCTGAAACTTTTTTTCTTCCTGTGGTGTAGAAGCAGTATAATCTCTTTCAAAGATGTCACCTTGTACAAATGTCTTAGTTTCCGCTTGAGGAATAAAAATAGATGTTTTCTGCCCATACCTATTATCTATCAATCTCTTTAAAGTATTTATTTCATAGCGAGTTAGAAAATCTTTTGCCTTATACAAAGATTCTGGATTAAACTTTAGCGATTCTATGGGAGGAATTTCTATTGGGACATTCCTGATTATCATAGCTAGCTGCCTGGAAAGATAGGCATTTTCTCTACCTTCAATTAATTTTTTCCTTAACTTTTCTGGTATTTCATCCAGATGAGCATAAATTTCATCCAGATCGGAGTATTGTTTAAGCAACTTAACAGCAGTAACTTCTCCTATGCCTCTAACACCAGGTATATTATCGCTGGGATCTCCAGCTAATGCGAGAAAATCTACAAATTGTTCCGGTGTAATGCCATATTTCTTATAAATGGCTTCTTTATCCAGGGTAATATTTTTCATCGGGTTATAGATAACTGCTCTATCATCAACCAATTGTGCATAATCTTTATCAACGGTAACAAACACTATATCATAATCAGATTTAAAATGTTCGGCTAAAGTTGCTAAAGCATCATCTGCTTCGTAGCCATCTAGAGATATTTCTTTTAGACCGATTATCTGAAAAAACTGCTGTACTGGTTCAACCTGTGCCAGAAGGGCATCTGGCATTGGAGGTCTATTAGCTTTATAAGCCTCACTGAGCTCATGTCTAAAAGTGGGAGCTTTACGGTCAAAGCTTATCAATAAATTCTCTGCCTTTTTAGAATCCAATAAATGCAAGAAGGAATTGACCACACCATATATAGCACTGGTATTTTCGCCTCTACTATTTATTAATGGATTATTAACAAAAGCGTAATAAGAGCGATACAAAAGAGCTGTACCATCAATCAAGTAAAGTTTATTGCGCATTATCTTTACTCCTTTATCATATATCAAAGCTAATTCTCTTTTTCATATTCTGTTATTCTGATTAAACTGTCAATAATAAATCACTTATCTTCAGAGCTATCAATATGAAAAAGACAGATTTGCAGCTTAATCTTGACAAAATATACAATTATAAATACTTATTAAATTTGAAATTTAAGATTATCCAAGGAGAAACAATGGCTCTGGTCTTAAAAACCACTAAATTCGTAGAATCTCAGATTGATACATTTCTGGATATAATTAGTGATTCTGCTTTAATTTTCCGTTTTGCAATGGATGACTATCTGCAGGAAAGAATATCACAATTTGAAGAAAGGTTGAATTTGATTAGAGAGAATGAAAAGAAAGTAGATGACCTCCGGATAGCAGTGGAACGCTATCTTTATGAACGAACTCTAATTCCAGAAAATCGGGGTGATGTTCTGGCTATTCTAGAAAATACCGATGAAGTAATGGACCATATGAAGGACTCATTGATGCAGTTTTCTATTGAAAATCCAGAAATTCCATCTGTATTGGATGACCTCTGGATGCAAACTACCACTGCTTCTACTGCAGCAGTAGAACAACTGGTCTTTGCTGTTCGTTCCTTCTTCCGTGACCTCAGTCAGGTCAATAACTTCATTCATAAGGTCTATTTCTTCGAACGAGAAGCTGACCAATTGGGAGAAAAGCTTCGTCGTCAAATATTTTCTCTGGATATAGACCTTGCCCTCAAAAGTCAGCTAAGGTGGTTTGCTATTCATATTGAACAGATTTCTGATTATGCTCAAGCTGTCTGTGATAGACTTGCTATCTATACTATAAAAAGACAATTATAGTATTTAAGCTAAAATGGTCTATTTCTTTCTTCTAAGCGGTTTATTCATCGGTTGGTCAATGGGAGCAAATGATACCGGCAATATTTTTGGTGCTGCCGTTTCCACTCGTATGATTAAATTCCGCAAGGCTGCGCTAATTGCTTCTATATTCTATACATTAGGAGCTTTTCTGGAGGGTAGCGGTCCTTCAGGTACCCTTGGTCGTTTAGGCACGGTTGATGCTATCGGAGGTGCTTTTACGGTTGCCCTGGCTGCCGCTTTAGCTATAGTGGCAATTGTTCGTTTAGGAATTCCGGTTTCAGTATCCCAGACTATTGTGGGAGCAATAATTGGTTGGAACCACTTTTCGGGACGTATAACTGATTTTGATTCTCTGATTACTATTGCTAGTAGCTGGATTATTGCCTTTATTGTTTCTGCTGCGGTGGCTGCATTATTCTTTTATCCGATGCGTTGGTGGATAAATCGCTCTCGCCTTCATCTTCTGGAACAAGATTTAATTATCCGTTATGCCTTAGTTATTTTTGGAGCTATTGCTGCTTATTTTTTAGGTGCAAATACCATAGCTAATGCTATAGGTGTCTTTGTGCCAGTTACTCCCTTCAAAGATCTAACCATTGGTTCTGTGTTTTCACTTACTGGTGTTCAACAATTATATCTGATTGGCGCTCTATCTGTGGTTCTAGGCATCTACACCTATTCACAAAAAGTAATGGGAACAGTCGGACACGAAATATATAAACTTTCACCAGCTACTGCATTAGTAGCTCTTTTAGCGGAAACTTTTGTCCTGTTTCTATTTTCTTCTCGGGGATTACAAAATTTTCTCCTTTCTATCGGTTTACCTGCTATTCCTTTAGTTCCTATATCCTCTACTCAAGCTATGGTAGGTGCTGTACTGGGTATAGGTCTAGCTAAGGGAGGGAAAAATATTAAATACAATGTACTCGGAAAGGTAACATTGGCTTGGATTGTGGCACCTTTGATGGCTTTTTTTCTCGCCTTTATTGCCCTATTTATTAGTCAGAATGTGTTTGAGCTTCAGGTACGTCTCCCTATTACATATACAGTTGATAAAGCTGCCGTTAAAGAAATAGAAAAACAGGGTATTGATACGAAAAATCTCTCGTTTGTCAATTTACGCACCTTCAATTCTGAAAGAGGACTCTATAAAGAACTTGTTCAGGATGATTTTTATACTCACGAAGAAGCTAAAACTATCATCCAGATATGTGAAAATTATCCACTACAAGTCAATCTGGAACTGCTTAATAAAGGAGGTCTCAATCGTCGTTTCACGGCTGAACAACTTGAAGCTCTATCAAAATTGGATGGAATGAAATTCAAACGGAAATGGAACTTAATTCAAGCACTATCTGAATATCCTGCCTGGAAATTGATTGAGCCACCACAATCTGAAGCAGATAAAAAACATAACGAAGATTTAAAATCGGATTTTGATATTCTATATAAAGTCTTCTATCTTCCACCTAATAATAAAATCTAAAGAAAATTAGCTGTAATGAATTTTTTTCAGGGACAGAATCTCACCTTTATTTTGTGTTTCCTTATCGGCTTTATCTTGAAGAAGCTGAAACTGTTGCATAAAGATGATGCACATATCCTTCTTCGCTTTGTGCTGAATGTCTGTATCCCACCTCTAATGATTCTTGCTATTTACCGTGCTACTTTAGCTCTGGATTTACTTTTAGTAGCCTTATGCGCAATGCTGGTGATGGTTATTATCTATTTTATCTCTTCTGCTATAGGAAAAAAGCTGAAGATGGAACCTCAAACATTCGGAAGTTTCCTTGTAGCAACTATGATAATGAACACAGCTTTCGCCCTACCTTATTTTAAAGTTATTGGCAGTGAAGAACTGGCTCGTGCTTCCCTTTTTGATATTGGAAACACCATAATGATTTTTACTTTTGCCTATTATCAAGCAATCAAATATGGAAGTTCTGCTAACAAAGAAAAAATCCAGCTAAAAAAGTTTCTGACCCTTCCTCCTTTGTATGCTATAATTTTTGCGTTTCTGATTAAAATCTTGCAGGTACAACTTTCTAATACAGTAATCTCTTTTCTGGAACTTTTAGGAAATCCTACAGGAATTCTGATGATGGTTGCTCTCGGATTAGCCTGTGAGCCAAAGTCCCAGTATATCGGTAAAGCTCTTATTGCTGTCATACTAAGAATGGGTGCGGGTTTGATTATTGGCTATCTACTGACACTGATCTTCAGATTACAAGGAACAGCTAAAATAGTAGTCATTGTCTGTTCTTCACTTCCCGCTGGTTTTAATACCCTTATCTTGGCTGATAGAGAAAATATGGACCGTGATTTCGCTGCTACCGTGGTATCAATTTCTACCTTTATTGCTCTTTTTACTATACCGTTACTCATAAATTTCTTCTATTAACCTAAATAATATATAAAAGAAGGGAATAGGAGAATCCTCTATCAATAAAACCATCCGGTAGTTAAAACCTTAACGAATAAGTTTTCTAACTTTTTTCTTGAAAAAATGAGTTTCTGTGAAGCACAGTAAATAAAAAAATCTACTATCTCTCTTTATTTCACGAGAACACCTATCTCAAATTTAATTTTTTTTATAATTTCCTTTTTAGAGAGAAAAACATTCATTGTTCCGAGAGCTCAACATCTTATTGTCCAATGCATTATATTATTTTAGCAGTTAAATCCTGAGACTGCTAATTTTTTATTTGCTTTTTTGGGAACTTCCATTATATTTATAATAGACAATAAAAAACTAGGAGGTATAAAATGAAACTAGTACCATCTCGTAGAACTTCTGAAGTTGGTCCTATGAGCACGATGTTAAATATGTTTGATGAATTCTTCAATCGTGCTTTTGAGGAAGAGTTTGAGGAAGATAATTTCCGGGCTATGCCAATGGATATCATTGAAAGAGATAAAGAATTTGAGATTTTGGCTAATCTGCCTGGATTTAAGAAAGACAATGTTAAGATATCGGTGCATGACAATCAGCTTCTGATTGAAGCCAATGTTGAAGAAACTAAAGAAGAAAAGAAAGGAACAGTCTATCGCTGCGAACGCTATAGTGGCAATTATCGTCGCAACCTGCTTCTTCCTGATAATACTGATGTTTCAAAGATTTCAGCAAAAATGGAAGATGGAGTGTTGCATCTGATTATTCCGAAAAAAGAACCAACTCCGCAGAAAGAGATAGTTATTCAATAACCAGCCTCACAAATAAAAGGACGCAAGTTTTTTGATTTGCGTCCTTTTTATTATTAACCCTCATTTGTAATACTTACGCCAAAAAATTTTAAGTTGTCCTTGACACATTATAGAGCTATTCAAATTTAGCTTTAAAATAAATTAGGGGAGAAAAAAATGCTGGTTCCAGACGATTTATATTACACAGAAACCCATGAATGGATTAGAGTAGATGATGGAATTGCCACTGTTGGCATTACCGATTTTGCTCAAAAGGAATTAGGCGATATTGTCTATTTGGAATTACCGGATATTGGCACTAAAGTCTTCACTGGTGAACCTTGTGGCACCATTGAAGCAGTTAAATCTGCAGAGGATTTGATTAGTCCTGTCAGTGGCGTTATAGAAGATAAAAATCTGGAAGCAGAAGAATCTACAGAAATCGTCAATAAATCACCTTATGAAGAAGGCTGGCTTTTTCGGGTCCGTCTTTCTAATCTAGAAGAATTAGAAGACCTGTTAAGTCCGCGGGACTATGTTAAACTGATTGAATCTTTATGAACAGTGATAAGAAAAAATAAGAATTTCCTCATCGTTCTCTCTTCACCATCTGGAGGTGGAAAAAGCACTATTCTTAATGAAGTGAGAAAAATTAGGCAGGATATAGAATATTCGGTATCCTATACCACTAGACCTCCTCGTGGAGATGAAAAGGACGGTGTGCACTATCATTTCGTTGATGAAGCAGAGTTTTTGCATCGGCGTGAGGAAGGAGATTTCTTGGAAACTGCTCAGGTCTTCGGTCACTGGTATGGAACCTCTATCAGCTTTATTAAAGACCGTCTGGCTGCTCAACATCACATCATTCTTGATATTGATGTCCAGGGCGCTGCTCAAATTAGCTCCACCAGTATTCCCTATATTAAGATTTTTATTATGCCACCATCTATGAAAATATTGCGAGAAAGACTTATCAAAAGAAGCACTGATTCACTTCGGGAAATAGAAAAAAGACTGCTTATAGCTAAGCAGGAAATTCAGTTTATCCCGCAGTATGATTATCTTGTGATTAATGATGAGCTATCCTGTGCCGTTGATGATGTGCTGGCTATTATCCGCGGTGAAGAAAACCGCACTAACCGTTATCCAGATCCCATTAAAGACTTTCTGGAAGAAGAGGAGTAATAACTATTATGTATAACCCCAAGATTGACCTATTTCTTGAAAAAACTGGTCTAGACTATCTTTTTTGCCTATTGGCTAACCTTGAAGCTCAAAGATTAAGTCAGCTTCCTGCTTATGTCCGGCAACATTTCCCGGATAAAATCCCCGTTATGGCTATGAATCATGTAGCCGATAATGAAGTCCCTGATTACTTTAAAGAAATAGAGGAAGCTACACTGAAGATAGCTAAGGAAAATCTACCTTATCCTGAAGAAGAACTTGAACTGGAAGAAGAAACCTACGACGATTCTGAGGAACATATTGAAGAATTAGCAGATTCTACTCATCGTTATTATAGAAAAGAAGAAGAGGAAGAAGAATCCTACGAGTTTGAGGATGACCTTAATGACTTGGAAGATGAAGAAGACTAATCGGTTTTTATGATACCTTATGAAATAATCCAGCACCTGGAACTGCTTGAAAACCTCGGTATTAATGAAATATTTCTGCCTCCTTCCCCCAAAGCTGAAATACTGAAAGAACTCAGTATTAAATATTCAAATTGTACAAAATGTAAACTACATACCGGAAGAATCAAATTCGTCTATGGCGAAGGTAATCCTGATGCCCTTGCTATGCTCATTGGAGAAGCTCCAGGAGTACAGGAAAATATATATGGCCGCCCCTTTGTCGGTCCAGCTGGTAATCTTCTTACTAATATGCTTAAGGCAATAAATCTCTCTCGGGAAGATGTGTATATCTGTAATATCGTGAAATGCAGACCTCCCAATAATCGCAATCCTGAACCTGAAGAAAGGGAAGCCTGTTTACCCTATTTGTTAGAACAAATTGAAATTATACAGCCTAAACTAATTCTAATGCTCGGACTTGTTGCTGCTCAAACCTTGCTTAATACAAAACTAAGTATGGAAAAACTGCGTCAGACTACTCATAGCTTTCAAGGTATCAAAACTTTTGTAACCTACCATCCTTCTGCTTTACTTAGAAATCCGAACTGGAAAAAACCTGCCTGGCAGGATTTACAATGTTTTCAAGCTGAGTATGTTAAACTACTTCAATGAATTCTGGTTCTTTCTATAAAAAATCTCTTCTTTTCTTTTTCCTTTTCCTTTTTCTCTCATCAATTTATGCTGTTATTGCTATCTATGGTGATTCTCAAGGGAATAATGATATTCATAAACAGGTAGTTGAAGCTGTAATTAAACACCAACCTGATATTACCTTCCATCTGGGAGACCTTACTGAACGAGGGAAAAACCAGGAAGAATACGATGAGTTTTTCTACTATAGTAAACCCCTTACTGATTTATGTCCTCTCTATCCAGTTAAGGGAAATCACGACTCCTCTGCTGAACTATTCTTGAAAAACTTCCCCTTCTTAAGTCAAACTTACTATATAGTAGAACACGATAGCTTACTCTTTATCATTCTGGATAGCACTCTTGACTTAATGCCGCATTCTGAACAATTTAACTGGCTTATAGAAACATTCAATTCCAACCCTTTAAAACCTAAAATTATCCTGATGCATCATCCTGTGTTCAGCAGTGGTTATCATAATGGAAATGAGGATTGGGCACTGTATCTTCCTGCACTTTTCGTTTCTAATAAGGTTATTGCTGTTTTTTCAGGTCACGACCATAATTATGAGCATTTACAGTGGAAAAACCTCCACTTTTTTGTATCAGGAGGTGCGGGAGGCTCTCTTCGTCCTTCACTTTCTCAACATCCATATAGTAAAATCTTTTGCTCCTCCTATAACTATATCATCCTTACTCGGCAAGGCAATTCATTGATTTGCACTGCTTACAGTTTAGGCGGAAGTATTATTGATAGCGTAGTCATTCTTCTGGAGTCCTGATTCATTTTTAAGCTTTCTCAAAATGCTTTCATTATAAATACAAGAAAATAGAACATTAGCAAATACTCACTTTTACTTTGACTCATTAAAAGTATATTAATTAGCTACTTTTTCTTCTATCTCTATAACTTACTAATGAAATTGAAATTATTCAATTACTTGTTTCTTCCTTAGGTCTATCTTAATAAAATCGTTAAGATGGAGATAAGGTAGACTTAGCAACTATCAGAATGACAATAAAAAGACTCTAATATGGATAAAACTTTTTATTTATATAACTACTCTATTAAAGATTTTAGTGTGAATAAATAATGAATTTAATAAAAAGAAGAAACCTATTAGTAATCATAGGATATAATTATTGGAGTAGATAAAAGGGAAGATTGCAATTATCATTCAGTATCCTTTCTCATATTTCCTTCTGGGATTATCCAAAACAGATCTTGAATCTCATACTGTTTCTGATATTTAGATTGACGGAAAATAATATCTATGGTTTTTGGATAATTAAGATTAAGAGTATAAAACAGTATTATAAGCTTATTAATTATTTAAATATTAAATAATAGCGAAAATTTAAGGAGATGTACTTATGTTACAAGGTTCATTTGTGGCTTTAGTAACTCCGTTTAAGCACGGAGAGGTAGATTATGTAGCCCTGGAGAGGCTAATAGATTTTCATTTAGAGAATGGGACCGATGGAATTGTCCTCTTAGGGACTACGGCAGAAGCTTCCAGTTTGGCATCAGATGAGAGAGAAGCATTGCTTTTGTTTGCTATGCAGAAGATAAATCATAGAGTACCAGTGATAATTGGTACAGGAAGCAACAGTTTTAGTCATACCCTAGCAGAAACTATAAAAGCTCAGGAATTGGGGGCAGATTATGCCTTGATAATAACTCCCTATTATGTGAAACCTACTCAGAAGGGTATGGAAGAATATTTTTTAGCTATTGCAGAGAAAACTAACATTCCTATAGTAATATATAATGTTCCAGGAAGGACAGGGGTGAATATTACTTCTTCTACAGTGGTAAAACTTGCCCGTCAATGTTCTCAGATTGCAGGAATAAAGGAAGCAAGTGGTAATTTAGTTCAGGCAACGGAAATAGTTCGTGATGCTCCTGAAGGTTTTGCTCTGCTTAGTGGTGAAGATGCCATAAACTATCCTTTAATGGCTATTGGTGGAAGGGGTTGTATCTCAGTTACAGCAAATATTATTCCGAAAGAATTGAGTGAGCATATTCACAGCTGTTTAAAAGGGGATTTTATCACCGCAGCAAAACAGCACCGAAATCTGCTGAAATTGAATCAAGCTATGTTTATAGAAACTAATCCTATTCCAGTTAAAGAAGCTTTGCATATGATGGGAATGATAAACCTGGAATTCCGTTTACCTATGTGTCCTTTAATGGATAACAACAGAGAGATATTACATAATGTTTTAAAGGAATATAAACTTATTTAGGAGAATATAATGAAGAAGCAGGTGGAAAAATATGGGTTTGAACTGCTTGAAACTCGTGAGATAAAAGAAATCTCAGCAACCGCTTATTACTATGAACATAAGAAAAGTGGAGCACATTTTCTAAATGTTAAATGTGAGGATAATAATAAGCTTTTCTGTGTCACTTTTAAAACTGTTCCTCAGGATAATACTGGTTGTCCACACATAATGGAACATTCTGTGCTGAATGGATCAAAAAATTTTCCTGCTAAATCCACTTTTATGGAACTGATTAAGGGTTCATTGCACACCTTCATCAACGCAATGACTGCTTCGGATATGACTCTTTATCCTGTAGCCAGCACTAATAATAAGGATTTTTATAATCTTACCCGTGTCTATATGGATGCAGTATTTTTCCCTAAAATTTATGAGCAACCATATATCCTGAGTCAGGAAGGCTGGCATTATGATATTAAAGACCCTGAAGATGAGCTTAAGATTATTGGTGTGGTCTATAATGAGATGAAGGGAGCTTATTCTTCGCCAGATAACCTGATTGAATTAAACAATCAGATTGCTCAATTTCCCGATTCACCTTATAAATATGATTCCGGTGGTAATCCCAAGGAAATCCCTCAACTCACTTATGAAGATTTTATCAACTTTCATAAAAAGCACTATCATCCTTCTAATTCCTATATTTTCCTCTATGGAGATGCTGATGAAAATGAAATAATGGAAATGATGGATAAAGAATATCTTTCTCAATTTAAGAAGGATGTGGAACCTGTGGAACTGCCTTTCCAGAAACCTTTTACCCGAACCAAGAAACTGGAAGTGGAATATCCCGTGGAAGAAGGGAAAGATATAAGTGAACAATATCATCTAAGTTTGAATTATACCTATGGTAAAAATCCTGATTTAATCACCGTTTTTGCTATAAATGCTCTTATGGATATTCTGATGAGCACACCTGCCTCTCCTTTGAAAAGAGCTATTCTGGAATCAGGGTTAGCTCATGATGTGAGAGTTTCTTTCAATATTTGTATTTTACAGCCAACCTTCGGTATAATCTGTAAAGAAATTAAAAAGGAGAATATCCCTGCTCTGGTTCAGCTTATCACAGATGAGTTGAATTGTCTGGTTAAAGAAGGAATTGATAAAAAACTCATAGAAGCAGTTCTTAATAGAAGAGAATTCTTCCTTAGAGAAGGTCCCGATGGAAACTTTCCTAAAGGGCTTTCTTATGCTTTTATTGTCTATCATCACTGGATCTACAGTGGTAATCCTATTGATGCTCTGGCATTGGAAGAGATACTGAAAGAACTGAGAAGAGGTCTAACTGAGCCTTATTATGAAGAATTGATTAAGAAATCGATACTTAAAAATCACCATAGTAGCCAGATAACCTATATTCCTGTTTCAGGATTGGCTAATAAATGGGAGCAAGAGATAAAGGAAAAACTGGCAGAAGAGAAAAAGAAATTGAGTGAAGCAATGCTTAGTAAATTGATAGAAGATACCAGGGAGTTTCAACAATGGCAACAGCAGCAACCAACTCCTGAAGAACTTGCCCGTATTCCTTTCCTTACCCTTGAAGATATAAATCCTAAAGCAGAAGCCTATCCCCTGGAACTGGAAAAAATCGGAACTAAAACTATCCTTACTCATCCTTTAAAAACTAATGGAATTGTCTATCTAAAAGCCTATTTTGACCTTGATCATTCTCCCGAAGAAGACCTCCCCTGGTTAGCTCTATATGCTTCTCTTATGGGAATGGTAGATAGTAAAAATTATAATTATGTAGACCTTTCCAACGAAATCTACAGTCACACTGGAGATTTGAATTTAAAGTTAAATCTCAGACCCAGTTATCAGGAACCGGATGTCATTCTGCTCAAGTTCCTGCTTAGCGGGAAAGCATTACAAAATAAGACGGATAAGCTTATTGAGCTGGCAAAGGAGTTTGCCCTTTATCCTCTTTTTGCTGACTATGATAGATTGAAACTACTCATTCGGGAAGCAAAAGCTAAACTCCAAGCCAGATTATTTTATTCTGCTGAAAGTATAGCAATTAACCGCCTTTTTGCTCCCTCCAGCCAATTACATCATTTTCTTGATCTTACCAGTGGTCTGGACTATTATCGTTTTCTATGTGACTTAGATAAGAAATTAGACCAGGATATAGAAAATATAGCTCATAAACTGGAACAGGTACGAGAAACTTACTTTTGTCAGAATAATCTCTTAATAAGTATTACTTCAGATGAAGAAGCCATAAAAGAGACTATCAATAGGTTGAATCCACTGCTTGATGCCATTCCTGATAAAGTGTATCCACCTTTTGAACGGTATTTTCATCCTACAGATTTTAATGAAGGTATTATTGCTCCTATTCAGGTTCAGTATTGTACCAAGGGTGGAAATTTCTTCCGTAAGGGTTATTCCTATTCCGGAAAGTTAAGAGTGCTCACCAATATTCTTAATAGCGAATACCTGTATCGTGAACTCCGAGAAAAAGGTGGTGCATATGGAACCTGGGCGGGGTTTACTCTGAATGGCTATATGTATTTTGCTTCCTATAGAGACCCTAATCTGGAAAGAACTCTGGAAGTATATGATCAGACTCCGGAATATTTGCGTAATTTTGAATGTAGTAAACGAGATATGGAAAGGTATATTATCGGCGATATTTCTAAGCTGGATTATCCTAAAACACCTGAAGGAAAAGGTGCTCAATCTGATGATGATTATATTACTGGCTTTACGCAGGAAGATAGACAACAGATTAGGGATGAGGTGCTTTCCACCAGGTTGGAAGATATCCATCAATATGCAGATATGATTGAAGAAGTGATGAGTATGAATCATTATTGTGTGGTAGGTAATGAAGCAAAACTAAAAGCGGCTAGTGAGTTATTTGATAAATTAACTCCCCTTTTATCCTAAAATTTATGAAACCTAAGGACAAAAAAATCATCAAACCACATCGTCCAGCAAGGTTGAAAAATACACGCTTGCGTGACCTTGCGGTATTAGATGATTTTCCCGATAACATAAAATTTAAAGCAAAAAGAACTCCCGAAAAGGTAGCGGAAAACTATAAAAAGAGTATGCAATTAATATCCGGTCGTATCCTGGAAATGAAAAGTAACTATCAGTATATAATTGAAGCAGATAACATAATATATACAGCTACTCTGTCCGGGAGATTAAAGCAATTCGCTTTCCACAGCAAGTCCATTGTAGCAGTGGGAGATTATGTGGAATTGGATATTGCGGCTGAACCTCCAAGAATTGAAAATATCCTTCCTCGAAAAAATACTCTAACTCGTTATCTGGGAACTAATTTCCAAAGACCAAATATAATAGCTTCCAATCTAGATCAGGTAATAGTTACTTCTTCCTGGAGAAAACCAATGATAAAACCTGCCTTGATAGATCGTTACCTCTGTCTTGCAGCTCTGGATAATATAGATGCTATCATCGTTATCAATAAGGTTGATCTCTGTAAAAACCGGAAAGAACTAGAAGAAACCACATCTTATTATAAAACTGTAGGTTATACTTTATTATATACCTCTGCTCTGACTGGAGAAGGCATAGATGAACTACGCGAATTGTTAAAAAATCGCGATAGCGTCTTCTCTGGTCAATCCGGAACCGGGAAAAGTTCTATAATCAATAGATTAGAACCATCTTTAAATCTTCCAACCGCTGAGGTTAGTGACTACAATGAAAAAGGAAAGCATACTACCACTGGGACTATTCTCATTCCCTGGAGCTTTGGGGGTCATCTTCTGGATACACCTGGAATTAAAACCGTAAATCTCTCTAAAGATGCTAAGTCTCAAATTCCACGGATTTTCCCAGGATTTGCACCTCTTGCTCCTTTATGTTATTTTAATGATTGCACCCATACTCATGAAGAAAATTGTGCGGTACTTTCTGCTCTAGAGAACGGTAAAATTCCTGCAACTCGTTATCTTTCCTATGTTAATCTAATTAATTCCTTATGATGAAAAACTTTGTTATCTATATTAATCAAGCTTATAAAGATAAAACTGCTATCTATGAATTGTTAGAAGAACTCAAAAGTGAAGACCATCTGAACTTTTATGGCATACCTGAGCAGCAGGATATCCTTCCTTCCGATATTCGTATTCTGGAAAATGATAAAACGCCCAAGATTGACTGTGTACTTGCTTTTGGTGGAGATGGAACGATTCTAAGAGCTAAAAATATAGCTCTCCGCACCAAGGCTCCTATACTAGGCATCAATATTGGCTATCTGGGATTTCTTTCGGAAACCACTTTAGATGAGCTAAAATCCTCACTAAGAAACCTCCTGAATAAAAAATATCGCCTACAGGAAAGAATGCTTATCCAATGTCAATTGAGAAGAAATGATTCCATCATCTATAAAGGTTTAGCCTTAAATGATGCTGTAGCTTGTAAAGCAGAAATGCCTAAACTTATTGGAGTGCGCATTTTTAACAACCGTAGATTCGTTTTTGACACACGATGTGATGGTGTTATTGTCAGTACTCCAACAGGTTCAACTGCTTATTCTCTCGCTGCTGGAGGTCCAATTTTATCTCCAGAAATGAAAGCTATGGTACTTAGTCCCTTAAATCCTCACCTTTTAACCGTGCGTTCTATGGTTTTCCCTTCTACTGACCAGCTCTTATTACGTGTTCATAACTTAGAAGCTCCAGCTACCTTGCAAATTGATGGAGTTAATTGTAGTCCCATTGAAGAAAATGATGAGGTAGTTATCACCGCAGCAAAGCAGACAGTACAGTTTGTTAAACTTTCTAATCGCACTTTTTATCAGATTCTTAGACGCAAGATGCACTTAGGAAAATAGATGCTGACTGAGCTGTATATCCAGAACTACCTCTTTGTACCCGAAGAAAGAATAGAGTTCGGAACTGGTATGACGGTCTTAAGCGGAGAAACCGGAGCAGGGAAATCTATCTTAGTGGGTGCTATAGCCCTAATTTTTGGAAATAACTCTTCTGCCTTAGAACCCTTTAATGAATCCAAACCTATTTATCTGGAAGCTTCCTTCAATATAGCTCAAAATTCAGAATTGCAAAACTTTTTACAGGAACAGGGTCATAAGCTAAATTCTGAAATTACCCTGGCTCGGGAGATAAAACCCTCAGGTAAATCTACCTATTTTCTGAATGGTCGCAAGGTAACTGCATCCTTTTTACGAGAAATGGAACCCTTAATGATAGATTTTCACCATCAACGAGACCAGCAGAGATTACTTTCTAATGCTTATCAGCTTCAATTATTAGACCTTTATGCCCAAAATTCTTTCCTTAAAAATGAATATGCTCTGCTCTTTCACTCTCTTAAATTAGCGCTTAAGGAACTAGAGAAGCTAAAAGCAGAGGAAGAGAAAAATCGTCAGCTTAAAGAATTGTATCAGTATCAGTTTAACGAATTGGAAAAGGCTAATCTTAAACTGGGTGAGGATGAGGAATTACAGAAAGAATTTGAGTTATTAAGCAATGCCCAGGAGCTGATTGAAATCGCTTCTAATGCCTATCTCTCTCTTTATGAAAGTGAAGATAACCTACATTCTCGTTTGGCTCAAGTTATTAATAGCCTTGCTTCCTACACTTCCATTTATCCTAGACTTTCTCCCATTCTGGAAAGCTTACGGGACTGTCTGGAACAAATATCCAGTTCTGCTTTAGATTTAAATGATATTAGTCAGAGTATCACTCATAATCCTCAAAGACTTCAAGAGATTCAGCTGCGCTTAGATGATATAAATAGCTTACTTTATAAGCATCGGACTAAAAATATTGCCGAATTGGTTGAGCTTTTCAAACAAAGAGAAAGTCAAATCAATGCAATGGAGGACCTTGGTGCTCAAATTATAGCACTAGAGACTAACATCCAGCAAAATTATGAGAAACTTATTACATTGGGGAATAAGCTTACCGAATCACGGCAAAAAGCAGCAGAATCATTAGCCATAGAACTTCAAGATAATATCCGTTTACTTTCCATCCCAGATGCTCTTTTCCAAATAAATATTGACAAAAAGACAACTCAGAATATCATATTAGAACAATATCTAAGCTTATGTAGCGAGGAAGGAGAAGATATTTGTCAATTCCTCTTCAGTGCAAATAGGGGAAGTGATTTAAAGCCCCTTTCAGCTGTGGCTTCAGGTGGCGAACTTTCTCGCATACTGCTGGCTATTAAAAAGGTATTGTCGGAAAGAATGGAAGAAAAACTTATAATTCTGGATGAGATTGATGTTGGAATCGGTGGTAAAACTGCGGATTATGTTGCTCAGTTTATCTATCAATTAGCTCAGCATCATCGCATTATCTGTATCACGCATCTGGCTCAAATTGCTGCTATTGCCAATCAACAACTGGCTTTGCAAAAAGTGCCAGGTAAACATAAAAATATTATCCGTATCATTCCTCTTGAACCTAAACAAAGAAAGCAAGAACTGGCTCGTATGTTGGCTGGAGATATTTCCGAAATTTCTCTAAAACATGCTGAAGAATTAATGGCTAAATATAAATGAGGTTATAATGGCAAAAATATCCAGTATTACTCGCAGAAGAATTAGAGGTATAGCTATAATTATTATTTTTCTTTCGCTCGGATGGGCAATATTTTCCGCTATGAAACAAAAAGATAGCGAAGCAAATCTAAAAGAAATATTCAAAAAGTCAAATAAGACCTTTGAAGAAACCCATGCCGTAAAAAAAGCAAAAATAAGAATTAGTACTCCCAATATAGCTAATGCTCTCCAAAATATGGATACTATTGTTAACTACTATGCCCTGGACACTCCTCTGTTGAAATCCCGGGAAAGCTCATATGGTGAATTTATCGTTAAAGTAGATAGCCGAAAAATGCCCGAAATAACGCAAAAACTCTCCTCTCTGGGAAATATAGAACAGCAGATAGAAGTTGCTGATACTTCGCTGGTGAATAAGTCCTTGGCTACCGAAGAAGAAATCCTAAATTCTAAAAGAAAAGAACTGGCTGATCTTGAAGCAGAAGGAAATATCTTTGGCTCACTAGCTGATTATAAAAATAAACTGATTAATGAAATTCGTGCTCAAGAAAATAGAGTTAAAGCTCTGCGTCAATCCGATACCACCTTACTCTATGTACAGCTTATTCCATCCGTAGTTAGTAATCAATTCTCCTGGGTTAAGATTTTCATCCTTAATTTCATCAAAGCTCTCGCAGTTTTAGTGGTAGGAGTTGTAGTTCTCTATTATGTTATAAGATTGATAGCCTATATCCTTTCTCTATTTGGGGTTAAGGGCTTTACTGCCAGTACCTTAGGTAGTAGCTATCGTTATGGGTATGGCGACTATTATAGCCGATCCTATTCACGGGATGGACACAAAGACCATAAAAGAAAAGTTAAAAGAATTTATAAAGATGGCAGACCAAACAATCTAACCAATAATAAGGAAGAAATAAAGGATGAACCTAAATCCTGAAGGAGGTAGCTAATATGCAACCCTGGCAAATATGGATTATTCTGGGAATTATTTTTATTATAATAGAAATTTTTGATCCAGCTTTCTTTTTCATTGCCTTAGGTATAGCTGCCCTCATCACCGGTTTATTGAGTCTTTTCTATATCGTTGGTAATAATATATTGTTGCAACTAATTATTTTTGCGGTTCTTAGCTTTATATGTTTCCTTCTAACCCGAAGAATAGGAAAAAAAATTCTCCAGTTTCCCGCTACAGAAACAAATATCTTTGCTCTAAAAGGTAAAACCGGTTTTGTCACTAAAGCTATTCCTCAAGATGGAAAAGGCTATGTGAAGGTAGGGGGAGAAGAGTGGTCAGCCATATCTGAAGATGGTTCTCCTATAGAAGAAAATTCTAAAGTTATTATTCAGGGGGTAGAAGGTAATAAATTGATTGTGAAAAAAGCCCAATAATGGACTCTTCAATTCATTCCCTAAGAAATTATATTCTAATAGATTATAAAAATAGCCTATTACTCAACTGTTACTTTATCAAAACTAGAGTATTTATAGAATAGTACCTATTAGTACCCATTTATTAATCATATATTATAAAAGACATTTACATAAATAAAAGAGTAAAAAATAGATAATAAATTATTTTTTAAAAATAAATGAGTGCCCTTTTGAGGTTAAATTCCCCTCTTTTAGAGGAGTGTCCCGCAGAGATTGGGGGGTTATTAAGTTCCTTCTTCCACATAATTGAAGAAAAAGAAGTGCATCTATGTGAAAAATCAATAAATATATAAAGTCTAGACTCCATTCCAAATCTGCTAATTATTCAACATTTTTTATAATTTAAATTTCCCTCCTTTGTTTTAAGTTCATCTTAACTCTCTCTTGTCTCTTTTTTGCGTAAGTAGCTAAGGGACAGCCAAGTAGGAGCTTAGAGACAGATTTGTGCTTTAACCAATTGTCTATGTGTTGATTATCGTTTTCCTAAATAAACTTGTCGGACTATAATAAAATTAACCTACTAATATAAATTATGCGTATATTCTGAAAATATTATTCTTAATATAATGCTTTTATTTTACTGGAATAATTGGAAAGTAGATAGAGCTTTAAAATTCTGTGCTTATTCTGGTGAAGAAATTTATTCCTGGACCGGGATATCCATACTCTGTTTCGTAATAAGTATCAAATATATTTTCTAAGCCTAGGGTAAGATTGAATTTTTGGAATTTATAGGAGAGATTTATATTATGAAGCCAGTAAGAAGATATAGTGTGATAGTTATTTAATTTATCTTGGCTTAAACGGTTATCTGTATAACTGCACATATATTTAAATTTCAATTTCCAGGGCAAAGTTAAATTCTGGGTAAAGATAACTTGATGATGAGGCGTTTCGGTTAGTTGATAATCCTCACTCCCTTCCCACCAGATACAAGAGTAGGCAGCTTCGCTTTCCCACCAGACAAACGGTTTAAACAACAGACTGTATTCAGCACCGACAGAATGAACTTTATAGATATTTTGATAAATATCACCTTGTCTATCAATCAGATTCCGTATATCATTATAAAACAAACTGAGTTGATTGATAAGAAATATACTTCCTGTTTTTATATCCTGTTGATGGCTAATTTCGTATTTGATAGCGTTTTGAGGTTTAAGGTCTGGGTTACCGTTTTCAGCAGAAAAAAGCTGTCGCATAGTAGGAAAAGAGATATTATTTCCGATAGAGACAGTACTTTTACTTTGTTCATTCCATTTAAGATTAATGGAAGCAGAAGGTTCAGTAAAGAAACTTAGTGAACTTTTCAAATCGCAATGATGACTGCTTGCTCCCCAGCTAGCGATAATATTAGTTTTATTATTCAGCTGGTACTTCCACTGGCAGAAAGCATTATAAATATTTAGCCAGTGAGGAGTCCAATCCAGGTAGTTTCCATTATCCTTTCTTGTGCTGTGCATAGATTCAGCTCTTAGACCAAAATTGATGGTATTCCGTGCATCAGGAATCCATTCCATACTTGGATTAAAGCCCAGAGTGTAGTAACGCATATGGCTATCAAGAGTGAGATGTTGATGGGATGCATCACTGAATTCCTGGTAAATATCTTGACCTCCATCGTAATATAAGTGAGAACTTAACTTGAAAAACTCATTGAGGATTTCTTCATATTCCAGAGTTGTCCAATAGTGCATCCAATCAATGTACTGACGATAATCAAGGGTATAAATAGGGGAAGGAATGAGTTTTTCTGGAACATAAGTTAAACCAAAAGAAGTTCCTACCTGTCGGAAAGGATTTAACTTCCAGTCTAAACGAGTTTGAAAGTCATATTGTGTTTTTTTACTGTGATTTCGCACTCCTCCATTTTCAAAGGGAGTAGGAGTGAAATTTTCCGGAAGCACGATTCCTTCATTATGTTCTCTAGCTAGACTAACTCTATAGCCCAAATTTTTAAGTTTGTGGTCTGAACTTATCTCCAATCTATTAGAATTGTTTCGTTTAGCTAATAGATTTAGCTTTAACCAGCTATCTTTATCTGGGTCATTGGTAATAATATTGACCACACCACCCATAGTATTTGTTCCATAAATAGCAGCACTAGGACCTTTAATAATCTGAATTTCCTTTATTTCAGCGGGGGAAAATTGATGCAAGTCAATATTGCCAAAATAGCCACTATTAAGAGGACGCCCATCAATCATAACTTTCACTTCATTGCTCCGAAAACCCCGGATACGAAGATTGCTTTCATCTTTTGTTCCAGTAGTGTTCGTTAATCCAGCAATATCTTGTAATCCTTCATAAAGATTTAGAGCAGAATTCCCTTTCAGCTCAGGGTAATCAATAAAATGAAGGGCTCCAATGGCATCCTCTGGCTTGCCTGCTATAACTCTCACGGTCGGAAGTAGATATCTCTTTTTAGTCAAAGAATCCACCAGAGCCGGATTTGATATATCTTCTGCGAAATAACTCAGAGGTAAAAGAAGTATTAATAAAAGGTGCAGATATCTGGACAAAAATACTATTCCGTTACCATTTCTGTGCTTTCAAAACCACTTAAATCGTTGGGTATCGTAAAGGTCAGATCAGCATATTCTTGAGGAGCCAGCGAGAAATCAAAATTCTGGATAGAGGTTGCTCCATAGACATTAATCTTAGCCAGTTTTTTAAATTTCTTCAGGCTACCAGGAAGTGTGGAATTGAAGTTTGGGAAAGTTGTAACCTCTGAATTAAGTAAATAATAGCCATCATTTATTAACTCGGGTTGATAATTCTTGCTGTATCCGTCCACAGCTACTAATGCGACGGAATCATAAGCTGCAATGCCCTGAAGCAAGTCACTTAGTTTGATAGCATCCTCACCGATACCAGACCAGTTATCCACTGTGTAGGTGTTAAGTCCACGCAATTCAATTAATTTAGAATCCTTACTACCGGTATCAACATCCACTTTACGATAGAGACGAAACAATCCTGCATTTCTAACTTTGAATGCAGAAGGAAGTTCCATATCGGGAAACCAGGTTCTATGGTCGTCACTTGGAACATAGTAACCTTGAGAAAATATTTCCCAGGGTAAGTCATAACCGGCATAAGCACTTTGCCGAGGGCTGAAACCATCAGTTGCACTTACAATTTCATAGGCAAATAAAGGGCGGAAATCAATAGTTGTGTCTTCCTCCAGAGGGTCAATATGATTACGCACAGTATCGGGATTGATAAATTGGTCAAGTTGATAGCCTAAAATCTTGACTTCTGAGGGGTTGTCTTTTTCACTGCAAGCTGTAAATGCTAATAGCAGTAAAAGTACCAATAAATAAATCAGCTTCTTCATTTATCCTCCTGAAAGCTGTAAAAGAGGGGAAAATATTTATTTTCCCGCCTTTCCAAGTAATGGGAGGCATAGCCGTTTCCAGCTATACCCTATCGGTGTTTAGTCTTGCTAGTGATAGTTTAGAGCCAAACACTCAGCGTAGTTCTAATTTATGATACTAGTCTTTATTGTCAAGATAAATTCAGGACTGAAACAATTATTAACTTAGGAAGAAATAAAATGAGAAAACTTAAATACTGATAAATAAATGCATTTTTATTGACAAGAAAAGCTTGCTTAGATGTTAGGATATAGTGGATGAAAAATATAAACTGCTTATAAATTATCTATTAAATATAGAAAAAAAGCTTAGGGATAATTATAAAATGGAATTTTATTTGTTATCAAGTATCGGGACTATGGTAGTTTTTTTACTTTTATGAGTTTTTACAGTTTATAAATAAAAGAGGTTAAATTGAGATGTTAGCTATAAAGAATCTTTCCCGTAGTTTTGGGGATATAAAAGCAGTACAAAATATAAGTTTTACTGCAGATAAAGGTGAAATTGTAGGTTTTCTTGGTCCTAATGGTGCAGGAAAAACAACCACTCTGCGAATGATAGTGGGTTATTTGCAACCTGATAGTGGTTTAATTGAATTAGATGGAGAAAATGTTTTTGATAATCCTCTTGCTGCCAGTGCTCGGATAGGTTATCTTCCAGAGCTTAATCCCCTTTATGATGAAATGATGGTAGATGAATTTCTGCGTTATATCGCTGACTTACGTAGAATGAAGGAACCGAATCTTTCGGAAAGATTGGAGCTTGTGCGTGATAAATGTGGTTTGGATGAAGTCTGGAAACAGAAAATTGCTACTCTTTCCAAAGGTTATCGTCAACGCACTGGTCTAGCTCAAGCAATACTTCATAATCCGGACTTACTTATTTTAGATGAACCAACCAGCGGACTAGACCCCAATCAAATTCTAGAGATACGGGATTTGATTCGTGAATTAGGAGAAGATAAAACCGTTATCCTTTCCAGTCATATTATGCAGGAAGTGCAAGCACTCTGTTCCCGTGTGATAATTATTCATAGAGGACAAATAATTGTGGATGATAGCATAGAAAATCTTGGTTCCTATATTTCTGGGACTAGTGAAATAGTGCTGGAACTGGAAGCAGAAAATCCAGATTTTCAACCTTGGTTGATTCAATATCCAGAGGTTCAACTTACAGAAATAGAACAGAAAGATGAACATTTAGAGTTAAAGTTCACCATTCCAGTAGAAATGGATATCCGTAAGGAATTATCTGCTTATGTACTAGATCAAGGTTGGAATCTTATCAGTATCTATAAAGAAACTCAAAGTCTTGAAGAAATATTTCATCTTCTTACTTCTCAGGAACCTTTCTATACAGAAGAAGAGATTTTAGAAGAGGAAGAAATGTTGTCTGAAGGAGATAATAAACCAGAGACAGAAGAAGAGGCAACTTCTTTAGAGGAAACTCAGGAACCTTCAAATGAAGAAGAATCCTCAACCAAGGAGCAACAATGAATCCTGCTTTAACTATTGCCAATAAAGAATATTCGCTGGCTAATCGTTCTTTAAGCACTTATATCATCTACGGAGTATATCTTCTGGCTTGCGGTATCTGGTTTGCTCTTAATGCTTTAAAAATGGGAGCAGCAGATATGAGAGGTATCTTCAGTATTATGCATACCCTATTTTTGTTTTTTATACCTGCTTTAACTATGGGAAGTATTGCTAAAGAACGAAGCACCGGCACCCTGGAGCTTATTAGCACCTTACCTATCAAGCTTAGTCATATCGTTTGGGGTAAGTTTCTAGGTGTTTTATTCCAGTTAGCCACCGTTCTGCTCTTTACTCTTGTATTTGCTTTTTTGATTAGTCTTTTTGGAATAGGAGTTGATTACGGAGCTATCTTTACCGGTTATCTGGGTTTATTATGTGCAGGATCTGCTTTTATAGCAATAGGGATTTTTGCCAGTAGTCTAACAGACAATCAGGTTTTGGCTTTTATTTCAGCCCTTGCTATCTCTGGTGTCCTTTTTATTATAGGTCGCATAAGTGATTTAATTCCTCTAAAGCTTTTTGCAACAATTGAATACTTAGGTTTTGATTATCATTTGGAAAACTTCCTTAAAGGAGTTATTGATACCAGAGACCTCATTTGGTTTGCTGCAGTGACGATAATCTTTATCCTTTTAGCTCAATTTCGACTTCAAGCTCAAAACCTCAGTCAGGAGCGATAAGATGAATACACGCCATCAAATTATCACCTCCTATATCATCAAAGTTCTAATTGTTATATTAGTGCTGATAATCTCCAGTTTTTTATATCTCAGGATTGACCTTAGCAAAAGCAAATCCTACACTCTCGGCAAAGCAACTAAAGAAACCCTTCATTCTCTGAGAGATAAAGTAGTAGTAAAAGTATTCGCATCCCGGGATTTACCGCAAGAATTGAGCACGATAAACCGTAGTCTGAAAGATATGCTGGAGGAATTTTCCCATAATTCTCATAACAAGTTTAGCTTTGAATATGTTCGGGCAGAAAATAACAAAGAATTGATTGAACAAGCTAGGGATTATGGTATTCCAGCTTATTCTTTCACCGCTTTTGAGGATGAAAAGCTGGTTACTAAAGAAGTAGTCTTTGGCTTGTATCTGGAAAGTGCAGGGAAATCTTCCTCAATGTATCTGAGACCTGGTATGGAAAGAATGATGGAATATCAGCTGTTAAAACAGATTAATAAACTACATCCAGATAATTTACCTGAATTGACTGTCTTTATGGATTCTCTTAGTATGATTCATCAATATACCAATTACGCAGATGCCTTAGCCACCTTCTTCCTTGAATTGATGGATAACTATAGAATCACCTATACTGACCTCAATACACGCCCTAAATATACTCCTGTGATGCTCTGTTTAGGAACAATTGATACCTTGAGCACAAAACAACTCTATAATCTTGATCAGTATTTAATGCAAAATGGTAAGATAGTTATGACTCAGGACCGTGCTTTAATGTTTATGTCTGAACAGGGTTCCGGGTTAGCTCTATTAAATGGACCTATATTCAGATTGCTTGATCATTATGGAATTCATATAGAACCAAATATCGTTTTAGATAGAGAATGTGAATATGGTAGAGGTAGTGGTTTAGGAACTATAGTTCCCTATCCCTTTATTCCAAGATTGCGTCCTAATCCTGATTATCCTTATACCGCTGGTTTTCAAGTCATTACAATGAATATTGCTTCTGAAATAAATCCCATACCAGATGCTAAAATCAAGTTTGAAAAAGTACTGCAAACCTCCAATCATTCTAATATTCTGATAGGACCAGAGTTTAGGGTAGATGTAGCTGTTCAACGAGGTCTGGACCCATCATATCTAAATCAAGCTCCTAAAACTGTTGCTGCTGAGGTTTCAGGCACCTTTCACAGCTTTTTTAATGAAGCTCTAGATGATAGTACCTTCTATAACTCCACGGATAAGGCTAAAATTATCCTCTTTGGTGATAGTGAATTTCCTCTGGAATTTAGTGCCGGTGCTTTTATAGTTCTTAATGCAGTAGATTATCTTCTCGGAAGGAACGATATGATAAAAATCCGTTCTCCGAGAGATGTTTACAATGAACTAAGTGCTGAAGTTTATATGCAAAAACACCAGATGCAACCTGCTGAACCAGAAAAGACAATCTCTATCTTAAATAGATATTTTCGTCTAGCTGCTATTTTCTTGCCTGTGCTTCTTCTGGCTCTGTTCGGCATCATTCAAGCCTCCCGATATACTGCAAAAGTTAAATATGAAGAAAAATAAGATTATCCTCATAATCGTCTTTCTTGCCCTGCTGATTGTTGCAATTTATCTTTTAACCACTCGTCAGGAAAAAGAAACTCTCAAACCTATTTTCCCAGCTGATTCCACATCTATTGTCCGGATAGAAATAGCGGATCCAGATACCAGTATCATTATTACTAAGATCAATAACCAGTGGCAGATTACCTATCCTATTAAATGGGAAGTGAATGAAGACCATTTCAAAATGTTCTGGACTGAAGTTCTCAGAGAACAATATTCAATAGAACCCATTGCTTCTGGGAAAGCGGCACTTAATCAATATAGCTTAACAGATACCACGGCACTTAAGATAAAGGTCTATGATAATAAAAATAAACTTATTAAAGAGGTGTGGTTCTCAGATTTAAATAATCCTGCAGATTATTTCTGTTTCAAAGGGGATAATAATGTTTACCAGATAAAACGAAAGGTCTGCTTGAATTATCCACCAAAATTAGATTTATGGCGGTCTTCCTATGCCCTAAGAATATTCCCCGAACAATTGTTAGCTATTGAAGTTAAGTATACTAAAAACAGCTATAAATTGACTCGCAAGGGAAATATCTGGCACTATAAGGATAGTAAAGAGGATTTTGATATTCCACCGGGAAATGTAACTATGGGTAAGATACTTAATGCTCTTGCGAGTTTGGGCTCAGGTACAATATTTACGCGAGATAATGCTCCTAAATTGGAAACCCCTGCTTGCTCGGTTAAACTTATATTAACCGATAATTCCACTATCCAGATTGAAATGTATCCCGGAGAAAAGAACTACTTTATGACTATTGACCGCTATCCAGACCTGGTTTTTGAAGTGCCCTTTGATACCTATTTTCGGTTTACTCGGTTTGCAGCTACTTTTCGTGCTAAAGAAGGTGATCCGGAGGAACTATTACCCTAAAAATCATTCCTTGTTATCAACTAAATGAGGAACTCTATATACTTCTAACTTCTATCTGGGATAAGACAGGTATTAGTAATCCTGAACGCGCAGACAGTTTCCATACTATCCAAAGGACTTTAGAATACGGAGGAATCCTTCTTCTGGCTTATGTGGACGCCATATTAGCGGGAACTATCTGGCTAACTAATGATTACCGAAGACTCTATATTCATCATATGGCAGTTTTGCCTGAATTTCAGAATCAAGGAATTGGCAGATATTTATTGCAGAAAGCCATTGAAATAGCTGATAATCAGGGTCTGCAAGCAAAACTGGAAGTTCATTCAGATAATGCTACTGCTCTGAATCTTTATCGTTCTATGGGCTTCATAGAATTGGACGGTTATCTGGTTATGATTCGGAGACACTGAACCCTAGAATAGAAAGTATTTATAGAAGACCCCAGCGACGACGGAAAAATAACTCCAGACAGAAAGCTACTATAAATAAAGTTATCACATACCACTTACGATAAAGAGGGATATCTTTACTTTTACTGATTACTCTATTTTGAGCTGGGACTGGTTGAAAACTTTGTAGTTGATCAGGATATAGAAGTTTACCACCTGTTTCTGATGTTATCCAGGAAAGCAGAGGGATATTCAAATCAAAATCCATTAATTCCAAAGAGGATTCTGCCACATTGAACTTTCCTGAGATGCTTTGTTTACTCACCTGGTCCGAAATAGCGAAACTATAAATTCCTGGTTTATCCAGACTGAAGTGAGTGATATATTCTCCTTCAGTTTGCACCATAAAATCACGAAATACCTCTTTCTGGCTTGCATCTATAACCTTAATCTCCGGAGTCAAATCTAGACGCAGTCCTCTAATGTTATCTTCTGCTCTCAGTCTTATATTAATTTCTTCTCCAAGAAAATAGCTGTTATTATAAATGGCATAATAATCGGTGGAAGAAATATTCGCTAACCAGGTTAAAGTATTAGTCAACAGATTCTTATAACCACCTTTTTCACTTTGCATTTGCCATTTCCAAAGATTCAAAAATGCCATTGCCATTACTTTTGCCTTGCCCTGAGTGCTAACTGCTATAGCAGGAGAGTGTTGTGGATTATCTATAGTTGCTAAAACCTCTGCTCCTTTTAGGGCTGTTACATAATAGTAATCAAGAGGTGGAATATTTTGCAATTCCGAGCTAACTAGTTCCAGCATAGGATATTTTGCCGCTAAGGGAGTCAACTCTAGAAAACCTTGATAAACACTGGTGATATTAGATTTTTGCAATGGGAGCAAAGAGGAGAGTTCTAAAATGGGAAGTCCCTGAAATAAAATTCCTATTCCTTTTTGATAGGAAGAAAGAATATAATTGAGCGGATTTCCAGATAATTGTAAAGCGCCATTATTGAGTATAATTATTGCTGAAAGATGGTCGGTGGGTAAAGTGTTGACTAACTTATTTCCAGTATATACCTTATCACCTTGAACCCGATAATAATTCACTTCCCAGCGAGGATTCTCTGTTATGGCATCAACGATAAATTTATTATCCCAGGATGGACTTTCAGAAAGGATGACTACTCTTTGCTTATTGATTAGAACTTCTATCGCTCCAGGATAGCTATTATTATTTAATGACCTTTCTCTAATTCCAGGGACGGAAACTTCTACTCTAAAAGGATAAAATCCTGTCTGGCTGAAGCGATAATTAAAATCTGTGCTAATAGTTTCACCTGGTTTAAGTTGGATAGACTGATTCCGAACTTCTGTATTACCGATAAATAACTTAACTTTTGCTGGTCCCTGATAGTTTTCTGAATGAATTTCTGCTCTAATGATTGTAGGTTCATTGCGGTAAGCTTGTAGATTGGAAATAACTTTTACTATACTGATATCTGCCTGTAAAGAAGCAGCCGTATCACCAAGGGCATAAAATGGACAACCTAATTGCTTAACAGGAATAGGAAATTCATCGTGTAACCAACCATCGGAAAGCAAAACTATACCTTTAACTCTACTAAAATCGTGCTTTTTATTCAGTTCTTCCAGAACCGGAACAAGTAATGTGTTATTCTTGTTATCAGTTAAGCCTGCTGAGAAATCATAGGTGGAAATTTCATATCCAGCTAAGTTAAACTTATCTTTTATAATGGGACTATATTCCTGTATCCAATTTTTCTTAGTTTTCCCCTTGATGCCAGGAAGATCCATACTGGAAGAAATATCATTTAATACTATAATCTGTTGTTTTTCTTTTAGTTCCTGCACATAATGGATTATCGGACTGATCAGTAAAAGCAAGATAACAGCAAGACTTATGCTTCTTAGAAAGAAAAGTAGCCAACGCTTCCCTTTTTCTAAAGGAGGTTGGGTGCGATAATAGTAATAGCCTGATATAAGCAAAGATATCAGGATTATAATGATATATTGCAGTACTATAACCTTACCTTAATGTAATTGGCAAAAGATATTCCCTTTGTTGATGAACCAGGTAAAATGCTCTCTATTGACTGAATAGCAATACCTAAAGCTACAGATTTGAAATCTAGACCTATTCCATATGACATTCTCCAGGGATAGATATCATTTCCTGAACAATAACCTATACTAATTGGAATTTGTTGAATAGGACAAATCTGTGCTCCCAGCGAGATTCGTCCCTGTTTACTAACTTCTGGAGAACTTCCAAAACCAACTACATAATCTGCTGAAACTGATATTGGTTTATAAGTATATAAAGCGGATAGCCGCATCTCTAAAGGCAGTTTAGTTGTATAGGGTTTTATGTCTACCGTAGATCTATCTTCAATGTAAAAATCTTCTTCTATATTGGAGGCATAAAGACTGTCTATCTCAAAATGATAGATTTCTTCCTGAGTCTGTTTTTGCCACTTGATAAAGCCAAAAAGATTGTCCAGCGTAGCTCCAACTTCTAAACTTGGTATAGGTTCAGAATACAATCCCAGAAGGGTTTTTAACCCATAACCTCCTAGTCCAGTGCGTATTATCAAATCTTGCTGAACATTTAATCCATCCAGGTTGGAGGAAAGATAGCCTTCTAACTCACGAGTTTCCACATTCCCTAAACCGCCCAGAGCGCTTAAGGCAAAACCAAATTTTATAGCTGGCACTGTTTCCGGGAAAGGAAGAAGTATATCTCCCATACCAAAAGTTAAATCTGCATAACTCAATCCTTCAGCATAGTTATTCTTTTTGGTAAAATGATAAATCTCGCTTCCATCTCCATTGCCATAGAGAGCCAGCTCTATAAATTGCTCATCCATAGACGCTTTGGTTGCTAAATGAACGGAGCTACTAAATGCCATATTAGAAGTGGTAAAACCAAAGATTCCTATCTGACCCCCAAGATTAAAGGACATATTGTTATCTATAGCATCCAAAATTTTCTGCTTATCATTATCATCCAGATAATTTTGCTTCATTATATAGTTGTATAAATCCAAATTAAAAGAATTGTTTCCCAGAGACATTCCAAGATTAAGGATGGGAATTGTAATATCAGAATAACCTTTTTGAAGTAAAGCTGGATTCCAATAATTGGCATCACAACCTCGTGCTCGTAACATATAACTATCCGCAAAAAACATTGATTGAGGCGTAATTGTTGTCGCAGAGAGTAATGATAGGATTAAAAAGATAAATAAGCTGATTAAAGACTTTTTCATTATTCCTCCTCTATATGCACTCTTGCAGTAAGCATACCTTTCATATGAATGTAATCAGCGGGAGAAGCATAAATAGTTACTGGACCTTCAATGGCTTCAAATCTGAAGGAAGGTAAAAGATAGACCTCCGGATTCTGGAATACTCTCAGTTCATCCTGATTTAAGGTAAGATCAATTAATTGTTCTCCTTCAGAATTTACATCTGGACCTTCATATTCGGAAGACCGAATAGCAAACTCTTTTGTAAAGGAATACGATTGAGAGGCAGAAGGGTCTATGTTATTATCTGTTCCCACATATATTGATGCTGTAGCTCCGATAGGTAGCTTATTTATAACCTTCATTTTGATTGCTGCATAGATAATCGTATCTCCAATTTGGTCTCTTATATCCTCAGGCATTTCTACTTTAGAGGGTTCCTCCATAGTGATAGGATGGTCAGTAAGAGTAAAAGTGAAGGGTGCATCTATCTGATAAGTGCAAAGCAATTTATTCGTAGATTGCACAAAGCCAGGAGTGCCATTACTACCTCCCTGAATTAATAAGTAAGCATTTATTAGCTCAACCTCATCCGGCATTATCTGAAGTAGCTCATTTATGGTATTAGAAAATTGGATTTCAGTGATAACAGAACCAGATTGATCGGCAGGAGCTATATAAAATGGCAATCCAGTATCATCTAAAATAGGTATAGTTCGCTCTACGCCTGTTCTATGATTAATACCATAAAGATCTCCATAAAAGTAAACACCAAAGCCAAACTCATTGTTCATTGCCAGAAGAAGATTAGCTTCTTGTAGCTGTATTGCTTCATCAATTCCCAAAGGATAGTCAATTTGGATATCCATACTACCTGCTACCATATCTAATCGGTAATTATCTATATAACCTTCAAAGGCACTAAAACTTAACGGTTGTTCCATTTTTAATCCAGCTGTACCAACTGGTGTTAAATCTGGCTGGTTAGATTGCACTGTAATTATTACCGATAAAGAATCTAATACCTCATTTGAATGAGATATACCTATAGAATATCCAGCTAAATCTACATCCTGCCAGTATGAGTTAGAGCTATTACTTAAAGTTAAAGGAGCACCTGTGGGTGTATATATATCAGGAAAGCACAAGGAAACCTGAGTATATGCTGGATCATTTAAATCACAATAATAAGACAGTGCTCCGTCATTAACGAATCCATAAACTAATTCTACCATACCTGTAGGGTCACGAAAAGGTAAGTTTACATTAACTTCTATTCCAGATAATAAGGGTATGGGATCTATTATGGCTTCAGGATTAAAACTTACCTCTCCAAACTCTTGACTTTCTGCCTGACCTGTACTTCTTAAAGTTAGCACATTATTTTCTCCTACAAAAAGATTTATGTCATCAGCTAAATCAGAAACGAAATAAAGCTCATTAATTAAAGGAACAGTTAATTCCACATCCCAAGTAGGAAAATGCGGCTTAAATATCTCGCAAGCAGAAAGTAAAAGTAAAGCGGTTATTAGCATTAGAACAAACTTTTTCATAATTTCCATCCTTCTTCGCATAAACAGCGACCTTAATTTTATTATTCTCAATTATAGTATAAAAGTGTCAAGAGATTTCTGCAAAAATAGATTCATTATCTACTCTATTTTATTATTTAGCTTAATTACAGCCTCTAATTATGCTGTTATATAATCTTTCTAATATACTTATTATCAATATATTATGTTAATTAGCTGTCTTTAAGCTCATACTTATCTCTATCTTAATATATTAGCAAAAAAAATGATAGGAAAGAGATAAGTGAAAACCTTATTTGAATATGAATAAACATATAAAACTCAAAAAAGGAAGATGTTACTATTGCAGAAACACCTATTCTATTATACAGTTTTGGATAGAATCTGTCTTAGCCAAAAATCAACCCTATAACTGCGGCACCTAACATTAAATAGATAGGATTTGTTTTCCAGCGCCAGGTGACAAATAAAGCTGCTACAAAGATGATTACTGAAAACAAATCGGTGAAAGCAGTTTTCCCGATAAGTAACATTGCTGCTGCAATTAAGCCGAGTGTAACCCAGCGTAATTTCTGAAAAATATTTTGGAACCAGGGAAGTTTTGTTAGTTTGATATAAGTGAAAGTAATAGCCAACATTAATACAATAGAAGGGAATATAACTCCTAAAGTACAGACTAGAGAACCTGGAATTCCACCCTGTCTATATCCAACAAAGGTTGCCGCATTGATAGCGATAGGTCCAGGTGTCATCTGCGAAATTGCAACTATATCTGCAAATTCCGAAGCAGTCATCCAGGCATTTATGTTAACTACTTCCTGTTGGATCATAGCCAGTACAGCATAGCCTCCTCCAAAGCTGAAGAGCCCTATTTTACAGAAGGTTAAGAATAATGATAGCAGCATTACTTGTTCCGATTCTTTTGCCAGAAACTCTGTAATATACTAAATATTATGGTAGTTAATATAATCCATATAGGACTGATATTTAAAAAAGCCACTAAAATCATAACTAAAACAGGAACCCAGAGATAAGCAGGTTTAATTTGTGAAGAGCGGGTCATTTGCAATAAAGGAGCAGCTATAAGAGCAACAACAGCTGGCTTGAGAGCATGAAAAGCTTTTTGCACCAAAGCTAATTGAGCATATTGGGTGAAAAGTGCAGCAATGATAACGATAGCAACAAAAGAAGGCAGAACTGTTCCTAAAACTGCTACCAGCATTCCCCCAAATCCTTTTAAATGCATACCAATATATACACTGAAATTAATAGCTATAGGTCCTGGACAGGATTGAGCAGCAGCTAAGCCATCCATAAAGGTCTCATCGTTTATCCAGTGATGTTTTTCCACTACTTCTCTACGAATCAGAGGAATCATTGCATAGCCTCCACCTATAGTGAAAGCGCCAATTTTGAGAAAGGTAATAAATATGGAGAATAAGGAATTAGGCATTATCTTTCCAGTTTTTAATCAACTGAATAAGTTCTGCTACTAGTTGGTCTTCAGGAACTTTTTTAATCACTTTTCCTTTGGCAAAAATTAATCCTTCACCTCTTCCTCCAGCAATACCAAAATCTGCTTCCCTAGCTTCTCCAGGACCGTTGACAACACAACCCATTACAGCTACAGTTAGTGGCAAATCTGCATATTCTTGCAAAGAATTTTCTACTTCTTCAACAAGACATATAAGATTAATATGAGTGCGACCACAGGTTGGACAAGAGATAATTTGCAAACCTTTACGCAAACCAAGGTTCTGCAAAATCTGTTTACCTACCATAACTTCTTTTACTGGATCAGCCGTTAAAGATACGCGTATAGTATCACCAATCCCCTCTTCTAATAAAATGCCTATTGCAAGAGCAGACTTAACACTTCCCCGAAGTAGAGTTCCAGCTTCGGTGACACCTAGATGCAAAGGATAATCTATTTTCTTACTTAAAGCGCGATAACTAGCAAGCATTAGAGGAACCTGGGAAGCCTTAACTGAGACCTTTATCGCATAGAATTTCAAATCCTCCAAAATATGAATATGAGATAAAGCTGCTTCCACCATTGCTTCTGCGCTTAAACCATATTTAGCTAATAGCTCTTTGGGCAAGGAACCACTGTTAACTCCTATGCGAATAGGAACTTCTCGTTCTCCTGCAGCTTTTGCTACTGCCTCCACTTTATCACGAGAACCTATATTACCTGGGTTTATTCTTAAACCATCAACTCCGGCTTCAAGTGCTGCCAGAGCAAGTCTATGGTCAAAATGAATATCTGCTACTAAAGGAATCTTGGTTTCTCTCTTAAATTCATATATAGATGGAATATCTGACATAGTTTCTACAGAAAAACGGATTATTTCACAACCGACTTTTTCCAGAGAATGAATTTGATTTAGCGCAGCAGAAATATCCGAAGTAGGAACACTTAGCATACTCTGCACAGAAATAGGTGCTCCACCTCCAATTAGGACATTTCCAAGTTTAATCTGACGGGTGGACCTTCTTTTAATTGTTTCCATAAGGCTATCTCCTATAAATAGTTTATTCTGTCAATCAAATTTACTTTATGCTTGACCAATAATAACTAGCATTTTATTTGGATAAATGATTATTATTATATATAAGTTAAACTACAGGAGGTTTCAATGAATAAGCATATATTAGTAATTGCGCTCACTCTTATGCTGGCAACTTTTGTCTGGGCAGAGGATTGGCTTACCATTTATAACGATGACCTGTCACTGGTGCGTTCTAATTTTGAACTGGAATTAAAACAGGGTAAACAGGACTATAACTATACGGATATTACCTCTCGCATTGAAGCTCCTTCGGTAATAGTGCTTTCCAGGGATGGAAGTGTTAGAGTGACAGAACAGAATTATGAGTTTGACCTGGCAGGGAAAGCACAAATCCTGAATAAATATATTGATAAGAAAGTGGATTTATTTACAAAAGATAACAGTCATTTGACGGGCATCCTTAAATTCTACGATGGTGCAAGTTTTGGCTTAATAGAAGAGGGAACTAACCGTCTGATATTAGCAGATAACGATCAAGTCCAGCTCATTCAGTTAGCAGAACTTCCTCCTAATTTTTACACCAGACCCACTTTACACTGGAATTTATTAGCCAATAAAGCTGGTAAACATCAACTACAATTAATGTACCTCACTGGAGGTCTGGGTTGGGATGTGACTTATAACTCTATCTGGGATGGTCATATTTTAGCTTTGAATTCCTGGGTAACGATTACTAATAATAGTGGAAAAGCATTCAATAATGTTCATTTAAAACTAATCGCAGGAGATGTTAATAGAGTCCGTAAAGACTATTATGATATGGCAGGAAGAGGTTATGAAGTTATGTTAAAAACTGCTGAGCAAGCAGCTCCTACTTTTGAAGAAAAAGCATTTCACGATTTCCATATGTATACTTTGGATCAACCGGTTACCTTTGCTGATAAACAGACCAAACAAATGGAACTTTATCCTCAACAGAATGTAAATGCGACTCAGATTTATGAGTACAATACTTTTGCCAGTAGTGTGCTTAGCATTATTAAATTTAAAAACACGGAAGAAAATGGAATTGGAAAACCTCTCCCCAAGGGAACAATAAAGGTCTATAAAAAGGATGTAGACAATAACTTAGAATTCATTGGTGAAGACAGTATCAATCATACCAGTAAAAATGAGGAAGTGCGTATTAAGACCGGTACTGCCTTTGATCTGGTGGGGAAAACAATTATTAAAGACCAGAAGACGATAAGCCAGAAAGTCTCTCAACGCACAATTCAAGTTACACTTAGAAACAATTCCGCAGAAAATAAAACTATTAATCTGATTCATTATTTAGGACCCAATGCCAAAATAATATCCGTAGAAAATGCTCCTCAACCTTCTGTGGATGAATATAATAAAGCAACTTTTGAGATAAATATAGCTCCCAATCAGGAAATTATATTATCCTTTTTGGAGAGAACTGAATATTGATTAATTTCTAAATTGTAGAGGATTTAACAATGCAAGAACGCTGTTATAATAATTTAGGGAGTCTAAGAAGAGAGATGCTGAAGTTTCTTAGTGATGCTTCTCTGCGTTCTCATGACCCCTTAACAATGGAGAATGCCATTGATGATATCTGGCATCCTAAATGTGATGTGTTCCAAACTGATGCTCAATGGATAATTCTAGTAGAACTAGCCGGAGTAGAAAAGCAAAATATAAATATCTCACTGGCTGATGAATATATAAAAATTAGTGGTGAGCGGGACCTTCATCCAGAAAATGAACATGCCACCTACTACAGTATGGAGATAGAAACAGGTAGATTTGAAAGAATTATCTATTTCCCAGATATGACTCTGGATAAAGATAATCCTCAAGTGAACTATAGGGATGGCATATTGCAGATATCGTTTAAGATTGAAGCTACTATAGAAAGAATAATACCAATAGAATAAGATTATTGGCTGGTATTTACTCTGATGAGAAAAAGATAGCAGTAAGTGTTATCTAACTGTAACGGAACTAAAATTAAGGGAATGGTTTAGTGCGAAAGAGGTTATACGGTGTTTTTATAATTGCCGGGATCTGTGTTCTAAGTGCTGAAACCAAAATTCAGTCTATATATTCAGAGGATTTATCTCCCACTGTTAATAAAATATATATAACTCTCTCTGATTCTTCTCAGTATAGTGTACATAAACTCAATGAGGGGAATGGCGTAAGAGTAATTTTAAACAATGTGGAAGGAAAAGTAAAGCCTTTGTATCCCAGGTTAAGTACGGTACTGGATAAGATAACTTGCTATTCCGTAGCTAATAATGTAATTCTAGATATAAACACTATGGGAGATTATCCTGTAAATTCATATTTTGAATCAGGAAAAAATCTTATTACTTTAACTATTAACGCTGAAGGAGCAATAAAAGCTATGCCTTCAAAGTTTTTAAGCAAAGCAGAAAAGAGTATTGCAACCGAGAGGGTTTCTCAATCAGTTGTTAGACAGAAGATTATACCTAACTCCGAAAATTCTGATGCGGAGCTTGATTGCTATGCAGGAATAAATCCAGATATACAATCTTTGGATTCACTTAATAATAATATGCAGTTATCTACTATAGATACGGTAGCAATGCAATCTGAAATAGAGGGAAGTCATTCTACTTGCCCCATTAAAAGTACCTGGGATCAATTAAAATACATTATTCTTTCAGTAATTGCAGTGGTATGTCTCTTCTTTCTTTTTAAATGTTTATTTAAAAAGAAAGCCCAGAACAAAGGGAAAGTGACAAAATCTGGTGAGGAGAATTCACTTCTTCTACCTCCTGAAACAGCTAAACTTATGATAGAAAAACTGCTGGATAAAGATTGGAAACCGGAAGAAATTGCGCGAGAATTGCATCTCAATCTAAAAGAAGTGAATAAAATAATCTCAGCCATAAAGAAGGAACAAAATGATTAAGATACAAGCTGGGAGGAAAATTGCAGGGATTTTTGTTTTTTTAGCTGTGATTTCAATCTGCAACGCCTATTCCTTCTGGGAAGATTCTGATCTCATACCTGAAGTTAGAACTGAGGTCTACAACAGCATCTTATCTATTAATGATACCTACCATTCAGATCCTCACAAGATTAAAAAACTAGGAGTGAATCATCCTTTTCAGACCCTGCGTAAATTTAGGAGATGTACACGCGAAGCTTTTCTGCCCGGTGAAAAAGCCCATTCTTTTGTTCAGTATGCCTATGCAGATTCTGAGCTTTACTATTCTATGGATATAAATTTTACTGCTGGTTATGACCAGCGTTCGGATGATCCTGGAGATTATGGTTTCTTCTATAAGGGTTTGAGATTCAATTCCCAATGCAATGACCGTTTCAGAGTGCGAGGAAACTGGTGGAATGGTGCTTTTCATGGTTCCAGACGATATTGGGAACATTCTCCTTTGATTGATGGTTATAACAATCAGAATCCGGATAAGAATCTGCTGGATAATATGAATGGTGACATCAGCTACAATAATAAATATTTCAATGCTGCTCTAGGCAGAGGAAGATTCCAGATAGGAAACTCTGTCTCTGGTTCTATGATTCTATCCGATAAAGTTAACGAATATGATTATCTGCTCCTGGAACAAAGAGTAGGGAAATTTAGCTTCTCTTTGCTTAACTCTGTTTTGAAACCTGATAGCACTATAACTCCTGATACTGACAAATATCCGGATAAATTCTTGGCTCTTCATCAGATGATGTATAAACCCCGAGAAGAGCTAGAATTATTCGTTGGTGAAACGGTGGTTTATGGTAGCCACTATGATCTCAGTTATATGCTCCCTTTCTATTTTTGGAGAATAGGAAAGTATGGTATGAGAGATCAAGATAATCTTATGATTTATGGGGGAGCAAATTACTATCCTACTTCTAATCTTATCCTTTATTTAAATATAGCTATAGATGAACTTACTTACAATAAAATCTTTACTAATTGGTGGGGAAATAAATACGGAATTCAAACCGGAGTATCCATCAAGATGCCAGAATTTGCTCTCCTTGAGAATGAAAGCCCTAGAATTACGGTAGAAGCTACAGCTATTCGTCCCTGGACCTATACTCATTATGCTAATGTCTCTATGTATTCTAATGAGCGTAAGCCATTAGGCTATTCTAAAGGGTCTAATTTAGTTGATTTGACTGCGGAATTAAATCTTCCCTTACCCTGGGAAATGAGATGGGATAGTCAGTTTTCTTGCACCTGGCAAGGAAGTGTGGGCAATGATTGGCGTTTGAATTATCATACTTACTTTCCACCGGAAATAGTTAATTCCGCAGAAGCATTCTGGTTAGAAGGTGAAGTGAGCTTTATTCCTGCTTTAACTAACACTTTTCATCTGGATTTTATGGCACATCATAGCTTTATCTTAGGTCATACTTCCATCTTTGGAAAAGACTCGCGTCATCAATTTTTTCTTAGCTGGCAGTTCTTTTATTAATTATGCCTATCGTAGACCGTCTGGAATACCCAAAGAAATATAAATTGAGCAGCGCTATATTACTTATAGCTGTGCTTATTGCTATTGTCGCTATTCTTTATCAACAATGCAGTAATAAAGCCGTGGCAAAACAGATAGTGATACATAGTATAGGCTTTGATGAGTATGATAGAAATTATATGCGGGTAGGCTACGAGATTGAAAATACGGGGAAAAAGGACCGACAGATAGCACTTTTAATTAGAGTATATGATAAAGAAGGAGGAGAGATAGCCAGTATCTTCTTTAAGACCGATATTAAAGCAAATACCAGAGAGTATCAAAGTAAAGTAATAGATGAGCTGAACCGTCCATTGAAAAAGGGTGAGAAACCCTATCGGGCGACGATTGAACTTCGGCAGCTGGAATTTATGCATTATTAACCTATTAGGTTATTTTTACTTGACATAAACCTAAGCTATTATTTTAAAGATTAATAATTGAATTTTTAAGATTCTTATCCGACGAAAAAAAACAAAGGAGAAAAAAGATGACAAAAGCAGATCTAGTAAAAATCATTTCCGAAAATACCGGTATTATCCGCAAAGATGTTGCAATAGTCGTAGATGCCTTTTTACAGGCAATAAAGGATAGCTTGAGCCAGGGAAATCATATTGAAATCCGAGGCTTTGGAACTTTTAAGCTGAAAACCCGTAAACCCCGTGTAGGACGCAATCCTAAGACTGCACAAAGAGTACCTGTTCCTGCTCGTACAGTTCCTACCTTCAAGTTTTCCCGTGAATTCAAAAATTCCGTTAGCAATGTAAAGATTGACGAGTAGAGTGTAAATATATGCCTTGCGGAAGGAAAAGAAAACGTCATAAAATTGCAACTCATAAGCGAAAAAAACGTCTACGTAAAAATCGTCATAAGAAAAAATAAAAATAACCACCCCGCAGGGTGGTTTTTTAATCTAAAATTAGTATTAATTATATATGGATAATCAGTTCTGGGAAAATATAGCTGTAGAATTGAAGACTATTCTGGGAGGCGAGTTCTCTTCTCATAAGGAGTTCCCTTATTTCTATACCAAATCTTATTATCCCACAAATTCTCCTATTGATGGATTGCCCATTCTTTCTCAAATTATTCCAGAAGTGCTACTTAAATGGGCACAAATGGATAGCAACAGTCAATGGAATCCAGAGGACTTTCTGTTTCTGGATTTAGAGACTACAGGTTTAGGACATAATCAAACTCTTGCCTTTCTCATTGGACTAGGATATTATAAGGAAGACCAGCTGATAGTGGAACAGATTTTTCTTCCTGTACCGGAAGCTGAAGTTAATTCCTTTGATCGTTTAGCTGAATTGCTTGCTGATAAAGCCGTTCTTATCACTTTTAATGGCAAAACCTTTGATATCCCTATCCTGGAAACACGGTTACTTTATAATCGCATCTGGCTTGATCTACGAGAAAAAGAACATATTGACTTGCTCCAATTAGCCAGAAGATTGTGGAAAAATAAGTTGCCTTCCTGTGCCCTGGAAACTTTAGAATTCTATCTTATGGGGAGAATCAGAGAAGATGAATGGGATATTGACAGTGAACTTATCCCTCAAACCTATTTTCAGTACCTTCTAACGGGAGATCCAAAAGCACTAAAAAAAGTCTTTATACATAATAAACTTGATATACTCCATACAGCTGCACTTTTTACCCTTATCTGTAATACCATTGATTATCCACCAGTGGCAGGTTTTGACCATAGAATAGATTATTATGCTCTGGCACAGCTATATCTTAAGCAAGGAGATGTAGAGATTGCCAAGAATATATTGTCCGACCTTCTTGCTCAAAATTACTTAACTGCCGATGGTGTCTGTACTCTAGGATTGTTATGTAAACGGGAAGGGAATATAATAGAAGCGGAAAAATATTTTGCTATGGCTACGGATTTACTGCATCCAGAAGGGATGCTGGAGTATGCAAAACTATTGGAAAAAAGAAAAGCCTATACTCAAGCTCTAGAAGTAGCCTTGAAATTATTACACTGGCATCTAAGCCGTCCTCTGGTTAATAGTAAAAAAATTATGGAATTAGAAAAAAGAGTTAATCGCCTCCAGAGTAAAATTGGAGAGTAAAGTTCATCCCCGAGATAACAATTATCCTATTTAAAGATGTCCCTATCTTGGGCACCATTATAACTTACTATTAAAATTCAATTCCTGAATCAACGCTAAATATCTATTACCATTATTTATAATATATAAAATTTATAGGCAATCATATTTATAAACTGAAAACCCAAGC